>OGME01000500.1_pt1 | contig 37173 bp, 28 predicted proteins | sample 1572981 | NCBI WGS metagenome assembly OGME01 (sample SAMEA2581902, study PRJEB24529) | metagenome | biome: Human gut stool | place: China | collected 2011
GGGAGGGGTCTTGACCCCTCCGCGGGGCGTCGAGGACGCCGCCCCCTACATCCTTGGCCGCGAACCTTCCGCCAACCGTAGGGGCGGGCTGCCGCCCTCCCTTGCCCCTCTCGTCCGCCACCCGTCCACGCCACCCCGTAGGGGCCGGGCATGCCCGGCCCGCAGCCTTGCGTCAGCTCCCGGTTTCGTTTTGCATCCCCTTTATCTTTTGCATCGTAGGGAGGGGTTGCGGGGTTGCGAACAGGGGCCACGGTTGAGCGGAGCGAAACCGGGGTGTGAGCAATGTTTGCCCCTGCGGGGCAAACAACCGCACGAGCGTGTTTGCGAAGCAAACTGGCGGCGCTCGTTGTGCGCCGCCAAGCGTTGACCCCTCCGCCGCTTCACGCCAAATCCCGTCAATGTTCCGCCCGCAGGGAAAAATTCATCCCCCGCCGTCCACCTCCCGCCGCCGCGATCCTACCTACAAAACAGCCAGCCCCTTCCGAATCCCACTTCGGAAGGGGCTGGCTTTACTGACCTTTATACCTTATTATAATAGCGCGATGTTTACTCTACGTCCTGCAGCGCGGCGTAATCCTGTTCGCCGGTGCGGACCTTCACGACCTTTGCTACATTGTAGACAAAGATCTTGCCGTCGCCGATGTGGCCGGTGTACAGGGCCTTCGTGGCCGTGTCGATGATCTTGTCCACGGGTATCTTGCTCACGACGACCTCGACCTTGACCTTCGGCAGGAGCGTGGCGTCAACCTCGGCGCCGCGGTACTTCTCGCCGCTGCCTTTCTGCAGGCCGCAGCCCATGACCTGGGTCACGGTCATGCCGGTAACGCCAATGTCGTTCAGCGCCTTCTTCAGGGTCTCAAACTTGGCCAGCTGCACGATGATGGAAACCTTGTGCATGCCGGAATCCAGCTCGGCGGGCAGCGGGGCGTCCTTGACGACCTTGACCGCAGCGGCGACCTTCTCGGGGCTGGCCTTGGTGATGTCGTCCTCGCCCAGATCGGTGTTCTCGTTCACGTCCAGCTCGGCGTAGGTCGGATCATTGATGGCGAAGCCTGCATAGGCGCTGGCCAGGCCGTGCTCGTGGTAATCCAGGCCGTCGATCTCCTCCTTCTCGGAGACGCGCAGGCCGATGGTCTTTTTGATGACCGTGAAGATGATGAACATCGTGGCCAGCACCCAGGCCGCTACGCTGACAATGCCCAGCAGCTGGATGCCCAGCTTGGCAAAGCCGCCGCCGTAGAACAGGCCGCCCTCGGTGGCAAACAGGCCGACGGCGATGGTGCCCCACGCACCGTTCATGCAGTGCACCGAGACAGCGCCGACGGGGTCATCGATCTTGGCAACGTTGTCGAAGAACTCAACCGAGAAGATGCAGAGCACACCGGCGACGATGCCGATGATGGCCGCGCCGAACGGGTCAACGACGTCGCAGCCCGCGGTGATGGCGACCAGACCGGCCAGCGCACCGTTGAAGGTCAGGGAGACATCGGGCTTGCCGTAGCGCACCCAGGAGACGATCAGCGCCGCAACGGTAGCCAGCGCGGCGGCCAGGTTGGTGTTGAAGCAGATCAGACCTGCGGAAACCATCGTGTCATCGCCGGTCATGCTGACGGTGGAGCCGCCGTTGAAGCCGAACCAGCAGAACCACAGGATGAAAACGCCCAGAGCCATCGCGGTCAGGTTGTGGCCGGGGATAGCGCGGGCCTTACCGGCCTTGTTGTATTTGCCGATGCGGGGGCCGAGCATCCAGGCGCCCAGGCAGGCCGTGACGCCGCCGACGAAGTGAACTGCGGTGGAGCCGGCAAAATCATGGAAGCCGAGCTGTGCCAGCCAGCCGCCGCCCCAGATCCAGTGGCCGGAGATAGGGTAGACGATCAGGCTGATGGCGGCGGAGTAGCAGCAGTAGGCGCTGAACTTCGTGCGCTCGGCCATCGAGCCGGAGACGATGGTCGCGGCAGTGGCGCAGAACACAGTCTGGAACACCGCGTAGACCCAGACCGGCAGCGTGCCGAAGTCATAGCTGCCGCGGATGAACGGATCAAACCCGCCGATGAACGCACCGGAACCGGCAAACATGATGCCGAAGCCGACGAGCCAGTAGCACGGCGTACCGATACAAAAATCCATCATATTCTTCATCAGAATATTGCCGGTATTTTTTGCACGGGTCAGGCCGGCCTCGCACAAGGCAAAGCCCGCTTGCATGAAGAACACCAGAAACGCTCCAACCAGTGTCCATGTAACGTCTGCGGAATTGTACATAGAACAGAACCCCTCTCTTACTTTGCAAAACAGAAAGGCGCCGGACAGAATCACACTGTCCGGCGCCTTTGCCGTTCTTTCATTGCGCTTATGCTATCACAGAGTTGCGGCCTAGTCAAGAGGGCGGGGACATATTTTATTCATATTTGTAGAAAATGCTGTACAACCAGCCGAAAATACCGCTGGAAAATTGTGCATCCTGTAGGGGCCGGGCATGCCCGGCCCGCAGCGTACCGGCATATCCCTTTCACGGTTCAATTCGTAGGGGAGGGATTCATCCCTCCCGGGCACCCTCCCACCGCCGCAAACAGCCACGGCGGCCAGAGGGCTGGCCGCCCTACACCCCCACATCAAACCCGTGCGTAGGGCGGGGTGCCCTCACCCCGCCGAAACCTGCCGCCCCCTACATGCACCATCTGTACATTTCCCTAAATTTATTCATTTTTTTGTAAAAAAATCTACCCAAAAAATTTTCTTTGTGCTATAATATCATCAAATAGCCCTTTATCGGGGGCTGCTACCATTCAAAGGAGGATCATCCATGCCCAACCTAGCTCTTCTTGCCCTTGAAGCCAGTGACGGTACCGTTGTGCTGACCAGCATCACACTGGTTTTCGCGATGCTGGTGGCCCTGTGCCTCATCATCACGCTGGAAGGCAAGATCTTTGACAACATCAACAATAAGAAGAACGGCAAGCCTGCCGCGCCGAAGGCCCCTGCGGCCAAGGCTGCTCCTGCCCCTGCTGCCAAGCCCGCCGCCCCTGCGGCCAAGGCTGACAACGGCTCCATTCCCGGCGAGATCATCGCCGCGATCTCCGCTGCCGTGGCCACGGTCTGCGGCGGCAATGCCGTCATCCGCGGCATCAAGCGCGTTTCCAAGCCTGCCGCCGGTTCCCGCCGCGGTGCCTGGGGCGACGCCGGTGTGCGTGAGCACACGACGCCCTTTATGTAAGGAGGTACGGAAATGGGTGCTATTTTTACCAATATTGCGGAGATCTTCGCAAAGTCCGGCTGGGCACAGATCTTCTTCACCGAGGGCGGCTGGAAGTACGCCGTCATGCTGGCAGTGGCCTGCGTGCTGCTGTATCTGGCCATCGTCAAGCAGTTTGAGCCTCTGCTGCTGCTGCCCATCGGCTTCGGTATGCTGATGACCAACCTGCCCCTCGACGGCATCTTCCACATGGACATCTTCATCAACTCCACCAACCACATCGACTGGGCGCTGCTCGGCTCGTCCGGCGGCATGGTCGACTATATCTACTTAGGCGTTAAGCTGGGCATCTACCCGCCGCTGATTTTCCTCGGCATCGGCACGATGACCGACTTTGAGCCGCTGATCGCCCGCCCGTCCAGCCTGCTGCTGGGCGCTGCCGCACAGCTGGGCATCTTCTTCACCTTCGTCGGCGCTAAGATCCTGGGCTTTACGAACCAGGAGGCCGGCGCTATCGGCATCATCGGCGGCGCGGACGGCCCCACCGCCATCTACGTTACCACCAAGCTGGCCCCGCATCTGCTGGGCTCCATCGCGGTTGCCGCGTACTGCTACATGGCGCTGGTGCCGGTCATCCAGCCGCCCATCATGAAGGCCCTGACCACTGAAAAAGAGCGTCAGATCGTCATGACGGCCCCCCGCCGTGTCTCCAAGACCGAGAAGATCCTGTTCCCCATCATCGTCACCATCATCGTTGCCCTGACCCTGCCTGACGCCGCCATTCTGGTCGGCTGCCTGATGATGGGCAACCTGATGAAGGAGTCCGGCGTTGTTGAGCGTATCACCAAGACCGCCGGCAATGAGCTGATGAACATCATCACGATCTTCCTCGGCTTCTCCGTCGGCTGCACCACCAACGCTGCCACCTTCCTGAACATCCAGACCGTTGAGATCATCGTTCTGGGCATCGTCGCCTTCGGTGTCGGCACCGCCGGCGGTGTTCTCCTGGGCAAGGTCATGTGCGTTGTCACCCACGGCAAGATCAACCCGCTCATCGGCTCCGCCGGTGTTTCCGCCGTTCCCATGGCCGCCCGTGTTTCCCAGAAGGTCGGCCAGGAGTACAACCCCCGCAACTACCTGCTCATGCACGCCATGGGCCCCAACGTTGCCGGTGTTATCGGCTCCGCCGTTGCCGCTGGTATCCTGATCAATATGTTCGGCTGATATTGACATAAAAAGTAAACACCCGCATGGCTCGCGCCATGCGGGTGCTTTTTTGGTTTTTGTTTCTGTGGGGGGGCTTGCCCCCGCCGGTTCGTAGGGGCCAGGCACGCCCGGCCCGCACGTTATAAGCAAACGGCTGCTGCCGGGCAGTTTCCCCCTCATCCGGCCCTGCGGGGCCACCTTCCCCCAAGGGGGAAGGCTTTTGGAGGCCTGTAGGGAGGGGTCTTGACCCCTCCGCGTTTGCCTCTGAATGCCGCAAATCATCCGCCGGTTCGTAGGGGCGGCATATATGCCGCCCGGGCATTTCCCGCAAGCGTCATTTGCCGGGCAACCGCCGCAGGGCGTCGGGGACGCCGCCCCCCTACGGAGGCGAACCGGGAACGGCATATGGCCGCACGCTCTCGGCGGGGTGGGGGCACCCCGCCCTACGGATTGGCCATCAGCGGTTGCCCTGTAGGGGCCGGGCACGCCCGGCCCGGTGGTTTCCTGTAACCGTCCTTTCCCACTTATTCCACCTCAAACCTCTCCCTGTCGATCTCGACCCATGCCACGGCCTCGGGGTCGAGGATGTCGTAGCTGTCAACACGCAAGGTCATCTGTCCGGAATTTTTGTTCTCACGGCCATAGAAACCCTTGTAAAATTCCCCGTCCCAGCCGTAGGTCAACTCGGTGCCGTCGGCGCGGAACAGCTTTACGCGGGACTGCACATCGTACCGCGAGGTATCGCCCAGCGGCAGACTGCCGTGATTCATGCCGATGACGCTGACCGCCAGCGGTTCAATACGAACCTCTTGAATGTCAAACGTTGCGTCGGGATATTGCTCGGCTTCTTCGTCGGTCATATCATAATGGAACCAGTGTCCACCCTTCAGCGCGATGGTTTTCTTCACATCCACTGTCAGTGTTGGGGGCGCATCCGGCAGCGTGATTTTTACGCTTGCCTTGGCGCTATAGTTTGTCAGGTCGCCGATATACAGTGTTCGATTGTTGCCTTTCTCGTACAAAAGAGGTATATCCACAAAGCAGGATAGCGTGTCGTTCTCGCTTGCTTCATAACGGCCATCCCACGGGCCGACGGCATAGCCGCTGATCGGCCCGACATCGACGTTGCTTGCGCCGTAGTCCCACTTCCGCTCGCTGGCGCCTTTGGGCTTGTACAGCGTAAAATTCGCGGTGTCCCACACCAAATCATCGCCTTCCATTCCGCGCGCATTATCCACATCGTACAATATCCGTAATGTGTACTGCCCGCGCAGCAGCGCCTTTACACTGACCGTGTGGCCGTTGATTTCGGCGGTCAGCGGTTCGTCCAGCACCTCGCCGTATTTCTGCACCAGTGCGTTCGTCTCGTTGGCGGCGCTCATGGGGTGGAAAAGCCCCAGCACCACCGCGCCCGCGGCCACTAAGCAGAGTGCTGCCGCCGCGGCTGCCAGCCGCCAGCCGCGCAAAACATGCACCCTTGGGCGGCGCGCCAGCACTTTTGCCCGCAGCGCCGCGGTTTCCTCCGCCGTCAGGGCGTCTGCCAGCGGCGGGTGGTCGTTCATCCAGCGTTCCAGTTCGGTCATAGGTCAGCCCTCCTTCAATAGCTTTTGCAGTGCCAGCCGTGCGCGGTGCAGCCGGGTGCGCACCGTTGCGGCAGGCATGTTGAAATGTACGCCCAGCTGGGCCGCGGTCTCGCCATACACGTACCTGCGCAGAAAAAGCTCCCCGTCGGGCGGCGGCAGCGCCATGACCTGCGCCATCAGCTCGCGGGTTTCCAGCTCGCTTTCCAGCGCAACGGCCAGCTCGGCGTCGTCGCGGTCATCCAGCGGCAGCGTCTCGCCCCGGCGCAGCAGCGCGCGGTAGCGGTCAATGGCGCACTGCCGCGCCGTCCGCACCACCAGCCGCCGCCGGTGGGCCTCGTCTGCGGGCAGGTGTGCCCCGCGCCAGAGCTTGTAAAATGTGTCGGCCTCGGCCTCCTCGGCGTCCTGCGGGTGGCCGGGCAGAATGGCCCGGCAGACGGACCGCACTGCGCCGCCGTAGTCCCGCAGCAGGGTGTCCAACTCGTGCTCTGTCATGGGCGTCGCCCCCTTTCATAAAGATTATACGACAAAATTGGGGAAAGTGTTTCAACTTTTTTTGGCTTCCCCCTCGGGGCTGCGCCCGCAGGCGCGTGTCGGAGCGCAACCGCCGCTTTTTGCGGCGGCTCTTAGCGCGTAGACTGAAGCTGCCGCCCGCAGGCGGCTGATGAGGGCAAAGCTTCCGTCGCATCCCACAAACGGGAGACCACCGCAAACCCGCCCCTTTACCGCCCGCCCGATTTGTGCTATAATACGCTTGATAATGGGGAAGTATTGGAAAAGAGGTGCATACATGCTGAAAGTAACCCTGCTGGGCACGGGCGGCACGCAGCCGCTGCCGGACCGCGCACTGGCCGCCGCCGCGGTCACGGTGGGTGGGCGCAGCGTGCTGCTGGACTGCGGCGAGGGCACGCAGATCGGCCTGCGGCGGTACGGCGTCAGCGCGTATCGGCTTTCGGCGGTGCTGCTGACCCACTACCACGGCGACCACATTCTGGGCCTGCCCGGTCTTTTGCAGACCTTGGGCAGCCTGAACCGCACCGAGCCGCTGACGATCTACGGCCCCAAGGGCATCGAGCCTGTGGCGCAGGCCGTCACGGCGCTGGCCGGGGGGCAGGCGTACCCGGTGCGCTGGCAGGTCGCAGACGGACCATTCCACATAGACACGCTGAAAATCACCCCGTTCCCGCTGACCCACCGCGTACCCTGCTGCGGCTATGTGCTTGCGCTGCCCCGCGCCGGGCGGTTTGACCCCGCAAGGGCGCGGGCTGCGGGTATCCCGATGCCCTACTGGAAAACGCTGCAAAGGGGCGAGCCCGTCGGCGGCTGCACGCCGGAGCAGGTGCTGGGTGCGCCGCGCCGCGGGCTGAAGGTGGTCTACGCCACCGACACCCGCCCCTGCGCCGCGCTGGAGGCCGCCGCCCGGGACGCCGACCTGCTCTGCATGGACGCGACCTACGCCGACGACGCCGACCTGCCCAAGGCGGAGCTGTACGGCCACGCCACCTGCCGGGAGACAGGCGCACTGGCCGCCGCGGCCAACGTGCGCCGCCTCTGGCTGACCCACTACAGCGCCGCCGTGACCGACCCCGCGCCGGGCCTGGCCGCCGCGCGCACCGCGTACCCCGCCGCCGTGGCCGGGTATGACGGCCTGACCGAAGAACTGGAATTTGACAGAGAGCCATGACCGAGAAACGAAAAAATCTGCTGTTTATCGCTGTAATTCTGGCACTGGCCGCGGTGCTGTGGCTGGCCGCCCACCACGGCGGCACGGGCCGCACGGCGGTGCTGCGCTACGGCGACCCGCAGGTCGAGCAGCGCATTGATCTGCGTAAAAACGCCGAATATGACATTGACACCGGCCTGTACACGATCCACCTGCGGGTGGAAAACGGCGGCATCGCCTTTGTAGACAGCCCCTGCCCCGACCACCTGTGCGAGGGCTTCGGCACCCTGAAAAACGAGGGCGACTGGGCCGCGTGCATGCCGGCGAAGGCAAGTGTTACCATTGAATAAATGTAGGGGCGGATTCCATATCTGCCCGCGGCACCTGCCGTAAGCTGCACGGGCGCATATAGAATGCGCCCCTACGGCAGCATATGTTTAACAAAAGGAGTTACTATGAACCCGACATTTAAACAAGTAACCAAGACCCGCTACGTCCAGCTGGTTTCGGAGCTGGCGCAGGAGATTTTCGTCCAGCATTACACCAAGCTGACGCCCAAGGTCGCCGCTGCACTGGCCGATAAGTACCAGAGCGACATCCTGACCGACGACGAGATCCACAGCGGCGTCATCAACTACTTTTTGATCTACCTCGGCACCGAGCCGGTGGGCTATTTCGCGCTCGACCTCGGCCCCGCGGGTGCCATGTGCCTGAGCCGCCTTTTCTTAAAGGAAAAGGCGCGCGGGCAGGGCATTGGCCGCAGCATCGTGGCCTATGCGCAGAAGCTGGCCGAGGGCGATGGCCGCAGCCGCCTGTATATGCGGGTGTGGGCACGCGACCTGAAGGCCGAGGGCTTTGCCAAAAAGTGCCGCTTCCGCAAGGCCGAGACAGCCCCCGTGGAGGTCCTGCCCGGCACCACGCTGGACATCACGACCTGGGAGAAGCTGTGGCGGTAAACGCAAAATCTGGAGATACACCATGAAATTTCTGCACCTTGCAGACCTGCACCTGGGCAAACGGGTCAACGGGTTTGATATGCTGGAGGATCAGCGGTTCATCCTTGAACAAATCCTGACCCTCTGTGAAAAACACGGCGTCGAGGCCGTCGTCATCGCGGGCGACATCTACGACACGCCGGTGCCGCCCGCCGCGGCCTGCACGCTGCTGGACTGGTTCCTGACCCAGCTGGCCGCCCGCCGCATCCCGGTGCTGGCCGTCTCCGGCAACCACGACAGCGCCGAGCGGCTCGACTTTGCCAGCAGTCTGCTGGCCGAACAAAACGTACACATTGCCGGGCGTTTCACCGGCTGCCCCAAGCAGGTCGTACTCAATGACCGCCACGGCCCCATCGAGTTCACGCTGCTGCCCTTTGTGCGGGCGGCCACGGTGCACCACTACCTGCCCGACGCCGACATCACCGACTACGACTCCGCCGTCGGCGCGGCGCTGGCCGTCTGTGAGCCCGCCGCCCCGCGCCGGGTGCTCGTCGCCCACCAGATGGTGGTCTCCGGCGTCTGCCCGCCGCAGCTCTCCGGCAGCGAGACCGCGCCCCTGACTGTCGGCACGGTGGATTCCATCGATGCAGCGCGGTTTGCGGGCTTCTGCTATGCGGCGCTCGGCCATATACACCGCGCCCAGCGCGTCGGCATCGACGCCGTGCGCTACGCGGGTGCGCCGCTCTGCTACCATCTGGACGAGTGCGGGATGCAGAAATCCGTCACCCTCGTGCGGGTCGGCAAGCGCGGCGTGGAAAAAATCGAGCAGCTGCCGCTGACGCCCCGCCGCGCCATGCGCCACCTGACCGGCCCGCTGGCCCGGCTGACCGCCCGGCCAACCGACACCGAGGACTACATCTGGGCGACCCTGACCGACCCGACGCCGCTGCCCGACGCCATGGCGCAGCTGCGCGCCGCCTATCCCAACGCCATGCGGCTCGACTACCTGCCCCAGGGTGAGGTCGCGCACCCGCTGGACATGACCCAGGCCGTGCGCGGCAAACCCTTTGTCGAGCTGTTCCAGGACTTTTTCACCAAGATGAACGGACGCCCCCTGACAGTGGAGGAGACCGTGGCTGTGAAAAGATTGCGCGAGGAGGCGTCAAAAAGCGAATGAAACCCCAAAAGCTGATCCTGACCGCCTTCGGCCCCTACGCGGGCCGCACCGAGCTGGACTTCTCGGCGTTCGGCGGCAGCGGACTGTTTCTGATCGGCGGCGACACCGGCGCGGGCAAGACCGCCCTGTTTGACGCCATCACGTTTGCGCTCTACGGCGAGACCTCCGGTGAGAACAGAAAAACAACGATGCTGCGCAGTGATTTTGCCGCCCCCGACGCCGAGACGAGCGTCGAGCTGGCCTTTACCCACCGCGGGCGCAGCTACACCGTGCGCCGCTGGCCCGACCAGCAGCGCGCCGCCAAGCGCGGCACCGGCATGGTCAAGGTGCCCGCCAAGGCCGAGCTGATCCGTGAGCCGGATGAGCCGGTCAGCGGTGCGTCAGCCGTGACCGACGCCGTGGTCAAGCTGCTGGGCATCGACGCCAAACAGTTTGCCCAGGTGTCGATGCTGGCGCAGAACGACTTTACCCGGCTGCTCAACGCGCCGTCCGCGGACCGCGCGGCCATCCTGCGCCGCATTTTTGACACCGCCGACCACCAGCGCCTGGGTCAGGCCGCTGTCGAGCACGCCCGTAAGGCCGACGAGGAATGCAAGCGTCTGGACGATGTACTTTTGATGCACGTCGGCACGCTGATAGGCGACGGTGCCGACGAGGAGACCGCCGCCGACCTGGCCGAAATGCAGGCCGAACGCGACCCGTTTGCCGCAGGGGCTGCCGCCGAGCTGGGCAGGATGCTGCTGGAGGCCGACGACGCCAACGAAAAACGACAGACCAACGTTATGAACGAGCTGGACGAGAAGATCGCCCGCGGTGACGCCGGCCTGAAAATTGCCGAGGAACGCGCCGCCCGCCGCCGCCAGCTGGCCGGGCTGGTGGCCGAGGAGCAGCGCGCCGCCGATGTGGAGCACCAGACCGACCTCATTATGACCGATCTGGAAAAGCGCACGGCGAACGTAAAGGAAAATATTGCCAAAAACGAGGCGGACCGCGCCGCGCTGAGCCAGGCCGAGGCCGACCTGCTCAAGACCGACCACCGCATTGAGCTGGCTGAGGGGCTTTCCGCCGACTGCAGGCAGCTCTTGCAAAATCTGGCGGACGCCGACAAGGCCGACGAGGACGCCGCCGCGCGTCAGGCAGAGTATGTGGCCGCACAGGCTGCACTGGACAGCGCCGAGGAAGAATACAGCACGATGCAGCGCCAATTAAACGCCAACCGCGCGGGCCTGCTGGCCAAGGACCTGCAAAAGGGCAAGCCGTGCCCGGTCTGCGGCTCCACCAAGCACCCGAAGATCGCCGCGCTGCCCAAGGACCACATCACCGAAAAGCAGCTGGAGGAGCGGGAGAAGGCGCTGACGGCCCAGCGCCGCAGCACTGCCGCGGCCAGCCGCACCGCCGGTGACGCCGCCGCCCACGCGCATGAGCTGCGGGCGGCTTTGCAGCGGGACGCGGATGGATTTTTCGCGCGCCGCGGGGACCGCTACACCGGCAAGCCCGCCGCCGAGCTGACGCCCGACGAGCTGAAAATTGCGTTGACCGCCCAGCAGACCAGCCTGACCGAGGGTCTGCGCGGCCTGCAGGCCGACCACCTGAAGCTGAAGCAAAAGACGGACCGCGCCCGCAGCCTGGCCAAGCAGGCCGACCTTTTGAACGGCCAGCTGGCAGACCTGGAAAAGCAGCGCTTTGCGGCCACCCGCCGCGCCGCCAACGCCAAGGCCGGGCACGCTGCCGCCAGCGCCCGCGTGCAGCAGATGCGCGAGACGATGCCCAAGCGCGACAACCCCGACGCACTGACCCAGCTGCAGGACGCGCTGGCCCGCCTGCGCCGGGACCGCGCTGCCGCCATGGCCGCCCGGGACGCCGCCGTGCACCGTCTGCACACGAACCGCGCCGCCATCGACGCGCTGCAAAAGACGATGCGGGAGAGCGCCGCCGCCCGCGAGAAGCGCGCCATGTGGGACAATCTGTCCAAAACGATCAACGGCAATTTGACCGGAAAAATCAAACTTCCGTTTGAACAGTACGTACAAGCGTTCTATTTTGACGGCGTGGTCGAGGCCGCGAACCTGCGCTTCACCCGCATGACCGACGGCCAGTACCGATTGCTGCGCCGCAAGAGCGAGGCCGTCGGCGGCAAGACCGCGCTGGACCTCGACGTGTTCGACGCCTACACGGGCAAGACCCGCCCCGTGGGCAGTCTGTCCGGCGGCGAGAGCTTCATGGCCGCGCTGAGCCTGGCACTGGGCATCAGCGACACGATCCAGCAGAACGCGGGCGGCGTCGTCATCGAGACGCTGTTCATTGACGAGGGCTTCGGCTCGCTGGACTCCGACAGTCTGGAAAAGGCCGTGGACACGCTGGCCGGGCTGGCCGGGGGCGATAAGCTCATCGGCGTCATCTCCCACGTCGAGGCGCTGCAGGACCGCCTGACGAGACAGATCCACGTGACCAAAACGCGGGCGGGCAGTAAGGCGGAAATTGAGATTTCGTAAAGGCTCCCCTTTGAGGGGAGCTCCGCCCGCAGGCAGTGAGGGGTGGCCGGGTGTAGACCTGTAAAGTGTGTGTCTCCCGCCCACCCCTCCGCCCCGCGGGCACCTCCCCTCAAAGGGGAGGCTTTTTAGCTTGCACTTATTTATAAAAAGTATAAAAATATGACAAAATCAACGCTGCAACAACAATTAGAAGCCCTCTCCGCGGCGCGTTACCCGCTGCACATGCCCGGGCATAAGCGGCGGGTGCCACCCGCACCGGGGCTGGGCTGCTATGCCTGGGACCTGACCGAGATCGACGGCGCGGACGACCTGCACGACGCGGACGGCATTCTGGCCGACGCCATGGCCCGCACGGCGGCGCTGTACGGCGCGCGGCGGTGCTGGTACCTCGTCGGCGGGTCTACCGTCGGCCTGCTGGCGGGCATCCGCGCACTGGCACCGTTCGGCAGCACGGTCATTGCGGCGCGCAACTGCCACAAGGCCGTCTACCACGCGATTGAGCTGGGGCAGCTGAAGGCCCGCTGGCTCACGCCGCCCGTGGACCCGCAGTTTGGCATCTACGGCAGTGTGCGCCCCGCCGATGTGGCCGCCGCGCTGGACGCTGCGCCCGACGCCCGCTGCGTGATCCTGACCAGCCCGACTTATGAGGGCGTTTTGAGCGATATACGTACTATCGCGGAAATCTGCCACGCCCGCGGCGTGCCGCTGCTGGTGGACGAGGCCCACGGTGCGCACTACCTGCCCTTTGCCGCCCGGTACGGCTGGCGCGGCGGGGCCGTAGCCGCAGGGGCCGATCTGGTCGTGCAGAGCGCCCACAAGACGCTGCCCAGCCTGACCCAGACCGCGTTTTTGCAGCTGAACGGCGATCTGGCCGACCCTGCCGAGGTCGAGCGCCAGCTGGACGTGTTCGAGACGAGCTCGCCGAGCTACCCGCTCATGGTCAGTCTGGACGGCTGCACCCGTTGGCTGGCCGACGAGGGAGAGGCCGCCTTTGCCGCGTGGCGCGCCCGGCTGGATGCCTTTGACGCGGCGGTGCGGGATCTGAAAAACACAAAAATACTGTGCTGCGGCGCGGACGCACTGACGGCGCACCCTAACTTTTTTGCGCATGACAGCGGCAAAATTTTGCTGCAAATCGGCGCGGCGGGGGCGGCGTACCTGCGGGCCGACGGCTTTGAGCCCGAGATGGTCTGCGGCCCGAACGTGCTGGCCATGACTAGCCCCTGCGACGACGCCGACGCGCTGGAACGGCTGGCCGATGTGCTGCACGCCTGGGACAAAACGGCGGCCCCGCCCGCGGCCCCGCGGCATATTCTGCCCGCCCCCGGCGCGGCCCGTTGCACGATTGCCGAGGCGCTGCTGCGCCCCGCGCGGGCCGTAAGGATGCGGGACGCGGTGGGGGAGACCGCCGCGGAGTATCTCTGGGCCTATCCCCCCGGCGTGCCGCTGGTGGCACCGGGGGAGGAAGTGACGGCAGAGCTGGTGACGGCCTGCCGTGCATTGGAGCAGGCCGAAACCGCGCTGAAGCATACGGGCGGCAGCGGGGCGGAGGAGATTGCGGTTTTGCTGTAAAGGGGGGCCGACGGGCTTCCCGCTGTCTGTTGTTTTCCCTCCGCCCCTATTGACAAACCACGGATTTCCGTGTACAATAATAATAATTCTAAAATGTATAAAGGGGTGACTGTTTTATGAAGCACATCCAGACTCTCGAGACCCGCGACATGGCTAAGAGCCTGCTGAACGGCGGCTGCGGCGAGTGCCAGACTTCCTGCCAGAGCGCCTGCAAGACCAGCTGCGGCATTGCCAACCAGCCTTGCGAGAAGACCGACAAGTAATTTTTGCTGGCTTTGATGCCGGGATGCCGTGTGGCAGCCCGGCATTTTCTATGATACAAAGGGGTGCGGCGGGCGCATATAGAATGCGCCCCTACAAGGGGAATGCCGTAGGGGCGGATTCCATATCCGCCCGTGGCCGTCCGCCGCATTGCACCATAACAAAACGGAGAAAACCATGATCCATCAATACAAATTAAGCGGTTACAACATTGTGCTGGATGTCTACAGCGGCAGCGTGCATGCGGTGGATGACGTTGCCTATGACGCCATCGCCCTGATCGACCAAGGCAGCAGCCGGGAGCAGGCTGCGGCAGCCCTCGCCAAAAAGTACGCGGACCGCGCCGATGTGACCGCCGCCGACATCAGCGACGTGCTCGACGACATCGACGAGCTGACCGCCGCGGGCCAGCTGTTTGCGCCAGACGCCTACGCCGACCACGCCTTTGACTTCAAAAACCGCTCCAACGTTGTCAAGGCGCTCTGCCTGCACGTCGCCCATACCTGCAACCTGAATTGCAGCTACTGCTTCGCCGCGCAGGGCAAGTTCCACGGCGAGGCCGGTCTCATGAGCTTCGAGACCGGCAAGCGCGCGCTGGATTTCCTCATCGAAAACTCCGGCACCCGCCGCAACCTCGAGGTCGATTTCTTCGGCGGCGAACCGCTGATGAACTTTGAGGTCTGCAAGCAGCTGGTCGCCTATGCACGCAGCATCGAGAAAAAGTATAACAAAAACTTCCGCTTCACGATGACGACCAACGGCATCGGCATCACGGACGAGGTCATCGACTGGTGCAATAAAGAATGCCACAACGTTGTTTTGTCGCTGGATGGCCGCAAGGAGGTCAATGACCGCTTCCGCGTCGACCTCGCGGGCAACGGCAGCTATGACCGCATCGTGCCCAAGTTCCAGAAGCTCGTCAAGGCACGCGGCGGCCAGGGCTACTATATGCGCGGCACGTTTACGCATCACAACGTTGATTTTACGAAGGATCTGTTCCACATGGCCGACGACCTCGGCTTTACCGAGCTGTCCATGGAGCCGGTTGTCGCCTCGCCGGACTCCCCCGAGGCCCTGACCGAGGAGGACCTGCCCAAGCTGTTCGACCAGTATGAGCTGCTGGCCAACGACATGCTGCGCCGCCAGAAGGCCGGCAAGCCGATCACGTTCTATCATTATATTTTGGACCTCAAGCACGGCCCCTGCATCTACAAGCGCATTTCGGGCTGCGGCTCCGGCACCGAGTACATGGCCGTGACCCCCTGGGGCGACCTGTACCCCTGCCACCAGTTTGTCGGCGACCCGGCGTACAAGCTGGGCAACGTCTGGGACGGCGTGACCAACACCGCCCTGCGCGACGAGTTCAAGCTGTGCAACGTCTATGCCCGCCCCGACTGCAAGGATTGCTGGGCACGCCTGTACTGCGCGGGCGGCTGCGCGGCCAACGCCCTGCACGCTACCGGCGACATCCACGGCACGTATGAGTACGGCTGCAAGGTGTTCCGCAAGCGGATGGAGTGCGCCCTGATGATGCAGGTCGCCCAGCGCCTTGACCCCGAGCTGGCGAAGAACGCCGTCCGGTTTGAGAGTGACTGCGACGGGTGTGGTGAGGGCAACGACGGCGCGTGCGAGAAATAAATAGCCATTGAGTATGCCACTCTGTAGGGGCCGGGCATGCCCGGCCCCTACCGCGTCACAATGGCAAACGGCAGCTGCGGAGGGGTCAAGACCCCTCCCTACAGATCGGGGTCCACGGATGCTTTGTAGGGAACGGTCTTGACCGTTCCGGGGACGTGTGCCGTTATTGCATGGTAAAACATTATTGATGCGTAGGGGCCGGGCATGCCCGGCCCCTACCGCGTCACAATGGCAAACGGCAGCTGCGGAGGGGTCAAGACCCCTCCCTACAGATCGGGGTCCACGGATGCTTTGTAGGGAACGGTCTTGACCGTTCCGGGGACGTGTGCCGTTATTGCATGGTAAAACATTGTTGAGACGTAGGGGCCGGACATGTCCGGCCCCTACAGGAATATAAAAGATAAACACCTGTCAGCTGTTTATCTGCCAATCGCCGCGCACTTCTCCTTCAGCCAGACCTTCTCGTCCTCGTTCAGGCGGGGGCTGAGCATCTCGTAGACGTGGGCGTGGTAGTCGTTCAGCCAGTTGATCTGGTCGCGGCTCAGCTCGTCCACAAGGACCGGCTCGGTGGAGATGGGCACCAGCGTCAAAGGCGCAAAGCCCAGCCAGTGGCCGTACTGGTTCTCGCCTAGGTCGATGCACTCCAGCTCGTTCTCAATGCGGATGCCGACCTCGTCGGTCTCGTAGATGCCCGGCTCGTCGGTGATGGTCATGCCGGGCTTAAAAATCACGGGGTTGTTCGGGCGCAGGCTCTGCGGACCCTCGTGCACGCCGGAGATAAAGCCGACGCCGTGGCCGGTGCCGCAGCGGTAGTTGACCTTGTGCGCCCAGACCGGGCCGCGGGCAAAGGTATCCAGCGCAAAGCCGGTGCAGTAGTCCAGGAACACCGCGCGGGCCATGTCGATGTGGCTCTGCAGCACCCAGGTGTAATAGCGGCGCTCGTTGTCGGTCAGCGGGCCGACGGGGTAGGTGCGGGTGATGTCGGTGGTGCCGCAGTCGTACTGGCCGCCGTTGTCCACCAGCAGGAAGCCGCGCGGCTCGATGACGCTGTTCACGTCGCCCTCGGCGTGGTAGTGCATCATGGCAGCGTTGGCGCCGTAGGCCGCAATCGTGGAGAAGCTGTCCTCAAAGTAGCCGGGCATCTCGGCGCGGCGCTTCTGCAGCATCGTGTCGATGTCGATCTCGGTCAGCTGCTTACCCTCGGCCAGCGCCTTTTCCAGATCCATCTGGAACCGCACCACGGCGATGCCGTCGCGGATATGGCACTCGCGGAGGTTCTTCAGCTCGGTCTCGTTCTTGATGCCCTTCAGGGCAAAAATCGGGTCGGCACCGGCCACGGTCTTGTGGGCGGTCAGGGCCTCGTACAGGGCGTAGTTGGTGGCCTTCTCGTCCACCAGGAACACCTCGTCGGCGGGCAGGGCGTGGACGGCGTCGATAATTTCCTCGTAGCCGCGCAGCGTCACGCCGCTCTCGGCCAACGTGGCGGCGTCGGCGTCGGACAGCCGGCCCGGCGCGATAAACAGCGTGCAGGCGTCCATCGTGACCAGCGCGTAGGCGACGGCCAGCGGGGTGCAGGGCAGGTCGCGGGCGCGCAGGTTCAGCAGCCAGCCCACGCAGTCCAGACCGGTCACGGCCAGCGCGGTGGCACCGGCCTTCTGCAGCTCGGCGCGCACCATGGCGATGCGGTCCGCGGCAGTCGCGCCGGTCTGGGCCGGGGTCAGCAGCTCACAGGGGGTGTCGGGCAGGGCCGGGCGCTCGCCGGTGGCGTCCCAGATCGGGCTGGCCACGTCCTGACTCTTGAGGGCGGCACCCTTCTTGGCCAATGCGTCGATGTACTCCTTGGCAATCGTGGCGGGCACGCAGCTGCCGTCCAGCAGCAGGGTCTGGCCGTCCGCAAAGTGGCTCCCGAGGTACTCGGCCACGGTGGGCACGCCCGCGGAGCCCGCGTGCATGCACTCGATCTCGCTGCCGGCCAGCTGCTTGTCGGCCTGCACGTAGAAGCGGCCATCGCACCACAGGGCGCTGCGGTCTTGAGTCACAACGAGGGTCGAGTTCTCGCCGATGAAGCCGGAAAACCACGGCAGAGCGTTATAATAGCCGGGCAGGTACTCGCTGCAATGGGGGTCACTGGTCATGATGAGCACGCCGTCCGCGCCCGCCGCTTTGGCAGCGGCACGCAGTGCGGCGATTTTTTCATTGGTAGTCAAAATGGATCGCTCCTTTTTGTGATAGATATTGGGGTTAGGTATATCATACCACGAACGCTGCAAATAATAAATAGATAATAGATAATAAAAAGGTGGAGTTTGCGCCCGGGGGCACATACAAAAATGCGGCGCTTTGCAGGGGCCGGGCGTGGCGGCCTGTATGCCGCCCCTACGGGCCAACCCGCTAACGTCTGCCTACCCGGCGGAGCGGTCAAGACCGCTCCCTACAAAGCACCCGTGAACGATAGCCCGTAGGGAGGGGTCTTGACCCCTCCGAGGCAGCCGGTGGCAGCCGCGCGGTAGGGGCCGGGCATGCCCGGCCTGCAGCATTAAAGGCAATTGCCCATTAAAGGGTGGCCGCGCCGACCCCTACGGGGAGGCGGTAATCCAATAAATTTTGCAAAAAATTCAAAATTTCCCGCGCAAAATGGCGCAAAACCCCTTGACGTGTTTGTTATAATAGTATTAGCAGTTAGTGTAATAGATTGCCAACCAACTGAACATCTGAACATATCTTGAATAGAGGTACCCAACTATGGCTGAAAAGAAAACCAAAATCGACATTTTCTCCGGCTTCCTCGGCGCCGGCAAGACCACCCTTATCAAAAAGCTCATCAAGGAGGCCTTCGCCGGTGAGCAGATCGTCCTGATCGAGAACGAATTCGGCGAGATCGGCATCGACGGCGGCTTCATGCGCGAGGCCGGCATTCAGGTCAATGAGCTGAACTCCGGCTGCATCTGCTGCAGCCTGGTCGGTGATTTCCGCGAGGCACTGAAGAAGGTCGTCGAGACCTACCACCCGGACCGCATCCTCATTGAGCCGTCGGGCGTCGGCAAGCTGTCCGACGTGACCCGCGCCGTCGAGGGCGTCGCCGAGGATCTGCCCGTCATCCTGAACAGCTTTGTCACCGTCGCCGACGTGAACAAGGTCAAGATGTATATGAAGAACTTCGGTGAGTTCTATGACGACCAGGTCAGCCATGCGTCCTGCATCATCCTGAGCCGCACCGGCAACGCCAGTGAGGAGAAGGTCGCTGCCGCCGTCGCCCTGCTGGCTGAGAAGAACCCCACCGCCACCATCGTCACCACCGACTGGACCGTCCTGACCGGCGCACAGATCGTCTCCGTCATGGACGGCAAGCGCGACCTCGTCGCCGAGCTGCTGACCGAGGCCCGCGCCGCCAACGTGGCCCATGCCGACGAGGATGAGCACGAGCACCACCATCATCACCATCACGACCACGATGAGGACGACCACGACTGCTGCTGCCATCATCATCACGACGAGGATGACGATGAGGACGAGCACGAGCATCACCATCACGACCATGATGACGATGACCACGACCACGACTGCTGCCATCACCACGACGACGAGGACGAGCACAAGCACGAGCATCACCATGAGCACCACTACGACGAGCACGGCGTCTGCTCCTGCGGGCATCATCACCACCATGACCACGACGCCGACGAGGTGTTCACGAGCTGGGGCAAGGAGACGGCCCACAAATACAGCCGTGAGGATCTGGACAAGGCCCTGCACGCGCTGGACGAGGGCGCTTACGGCATGATCCTGCGCGCCAAGGGCATTGTGGACGGCGGCGACACCTGGTACGAGTTCGACATGGTCCCCGGCGAGCACGAGATCCGCCCCTGCGGCCCCGACGTCACCGGCAAGCTCTGCGTCATCGGCTCCCAGCTGAAGGAGCATGAGATCGCGGAATTGTTCCACGTTTGATAAGAATGCCTTCCCCCTTGGGGGAAGGTGCCCGAGGCCCCGACCGAGGGCGGATGAGGGGCGAGCCTGCCGCAGCAGCCCACGAATGACAGGCCGCGATCAGCTCTCCCCTCATCAGTCCGCTTCGCGGACAGCTTCTCCCCCGGGGGAGAAGCCTTTGACTGCTACTAACCGAAAGGACGTCCCCTATGCCTAAACAAATCCCCGTATATCTCTTCGTCGGCCAGCTGGAGAGCGGCAAGACGAAATTCATTCAGGAAACGATGGAGGACCCCAACTTCGACTCCGGCGACAAGACCCTGCTGCTGGTCTGCGAGGAGGGCGAGATCGAGTACGACCCGTCCAAGTTCGCCTTCGGCGGCGTGCACGTTGCCCAGATCGAGGATAAGAGCGAGTTGACCGCCGAGAACCTGACCGCGCTCGAAAAGAAGTCCGGCTGTGGCCGTGTCATCATCGAGTACAACGGTATGTGGCTCATTCAGGAGCTGTACGACGCCCTGCCCGACAACTGGCTCATCTACCAGAGCCTGGCCACCGCCGACGGTACGACCATCAAGACCTACGCGGGCGACAGCGCCATGCGCAGCCTGCTGCTGGACAAGCTGCGCGGCAGTGAGCTGCTGGTCGTCAACCGCGCCGAGGCTGTCAACGACGACGAGAGCCGCCAGCTCATCCACAAGCTGGTGCGCCAGGCCAGCCGCCGCTGCGACATCGCCTACGAGTTCAAGGACGGCAGCGTCGCCTATGACGACATCCCCGACCCGCTGCCCTTCGACGTGGACGCGCCGGTCATTGAGATCCCCGAGGAGTTCTTCGGTATATGGTACATGGACTGCATGGACGACCCGAAGAAATATGACGGCAAGACGGTCAAATATCTGGCTCAGGTCTGCCAGACCCCCCAGGCCGGCAAGGGCGCGTTTGTGCCCGGACGTTTTGCCATGACCTGCTGCGTGCAGGACATCCAGTTTGTGGGCATGCCCTGCAAGTACGACGATTACAAGTCGCTGGAGCAGCGCAGCTGGATCAACATTACGGCCAAGGTCAACGTCAAGTACCACCCCATCTACAAGGGCCAGACCCCCGATTCCACCGGCCCTGTCCTGACCGCCATCTCCGTCGAGCCGGGCGAAAAGCCTGCGCAGGACGTGGTGATGTTCAGCTGATATTGCAATAGAAAAGCACCTGCCTTTTACACGAAGGCAGGTGCTTTTTGATTTATAGAGCGGTAGGGGCCGGGCACGCCCGGCCCGGCGGTTTGCGGCGGACGGGCGCTTGCGGGAAGCCTGCGGGCCGGGCATGCCCGGCCCCTACCGCGAGGGTCGAGACACTCCCGGTTATCTTGTGAACGTCTGCTAACGGAAAACCTCCGGCCCCTACGGTGCAAAAATTACCCTCTCGTCCCCGCAATCTTGGAATCGGTGCTCCACCCCTGCAGGTCGGTGGGCGTCAGGCTGCTCATCCAATTTTCGCGCTCGGTCTCCCACTGGTCCCAGGCGGCCTGGCTGCGGATGGCGGTGCCGCTCTCAAAGGCATCGTCCCACGGGTTGGCCGGGTCGGGGTCGGTGGGGTCCCAGCCGCGCTTCTCGGTGTCGGCGGGGTCGGTGTAGATCGTGCCGGGCTTTCCCATCGGGCCGGGGTCGTCGGCGTCGTTGTAGATGATGACCGGCGTGCCCAGCGGGCAGTTGTCGTAGATCCACTTCACGTCCACCACGGCCAGCCGGATGCAGCCCAGACTGGCGCGGGTGCCCAGCAGGTTGAACTCGTCGTACTCCACATCGTCCTTGTGCTGGCTGTAGTAGGGCACGCTGTGGAACAGGTAGCTGTCATAGATGCGGGTCGCGTACTGGCCGTAGCTCGGGCCCATCAGCAGCCGCCAGCTGTAGTCCACCGGGGTCGAAAAATACCCGGTGGGGGTGTCCATGCCGCCGCTGCACACCATCGCCATAAACGGCACAGCGTACTTTTTTGTGGCGGAATCCACGGCGTAGACCGTGACCACGCCACCTGCGTTGTTGACCGCCAGCAGGTAGGGGCAGCCCTCCTTCGCGTCCAGCGTCAGGCCGTAGGCGGCAAACTGCGTTTCCAGCCCGGCCAGCGTCTTTGCGGCGTTGTCGTCCCAGGTCGTCGGGTCCTTGATCTGCGGCGCGTCCTTGGTGGCGTTGCTCGTGGCCGTCGCCATCGCGGGGGCCACTGTCGGCTCGGGCGTCGGCGTGGGGCTTGTCTCCGGCGTGGCGGCGGGGGCCGCCGTGGTCTGCGGCGTCGGGGCGGGCAGCACGTCCTGTGGGGTGTTGGGCATCTGCACGCAGGCACACAGCAGCGCAGCTGCCAGCAAAATTGGAAAAATGCGGCGTAGAATCGACATAAAATCTCCTTAGTGTTTGGTGACGCCGTACTCCTCGGCCACGAATTTCTCCAGCGCGGCAAAGCTGCGGCGGACTTTTTCGGTCTCGATGCAGTATGCCATGCGGAAGTAGCCGGGGCAGCCGAAGCTGTCACCGGGGACCAGCGCCAGGTCATATTTCAGCGCCTTTTGGCAGAACGCCTTTGCGTCGTCCTCCAGCGCTTTCGGGAAGATGTAGAACGTGCCGTCCGGCTTGACGACGGTGAAGCCCAGCGCGATCAGCTCGTCGTAGATCAGGTTCATGTTCGTCTCGTAGACGGACAGGTCGCTGGTCACGTCAAGGCAGCGCTCGACGGCCATCTGGATGAGGGACGACGGGCAGTTGTGGCCGGTCCCGCGGGAGATCTGGCCGCACATCGGTACGATGTACGCGGCGTCCTCGCACCGCGGGTTGGCGGCCACATAGCCGATACGCTCGCCCGGCACGCTCAGACTCTTGGAGAAGGAGTAGCAGGTGAGCGTATCATCGTAGAATTTAGCGGGGTAGGGCGTGACCCTGCCGCCGAACGAAATCTCGCGGTACGGCTCGTCGGAAATCAGGAAGATGTGGTGGCCGTATTTGGTGCTTGTCGCGGTCAAAAAGGCGGCCAGCTGCTGCAGGGTCTCCTCGCTGTAGGCGGTGCCGCTGGGGTTGTTGGGGCTGTTGATGAGCACGGCGGCGGTGTTCTCGTCCACGAGCTGCGCGAACGCCTCAAAGTCGATCTGAAAGTCCGCGCACCGCGGCGGCGTCACGCGCAGGATAAGCCCCGCGCCCTCGATGTACGGCTTGTACTCGGGGAAGAACGGCGCAAACGTTACGATGTTCTGCCCGGGCACGCCGACGCAGCGCACAGCATGGGCCAGCGCACCCGCCGCGCCCGTCGTCATAAAGATATGGTCGGCGGTGTAGTCCATGCCGAACCGGCGGTTCAGGCTTTCGGCCACGGCCTTGCGGGCGGACGGCAGCGTCAGCGTCGGCGTATAGCCATGCAGCCTGACGGGGTCGGTGTGGGCCAGCAGGTCCGCGCAAGCCGCGGTGAACTGCGGCGGGCAGGGGACAGACGGGTTGCCCAGCGAGTAATCGAACACGTTCTCATAGCCGATCTCCGCGCCGCGGGCGGTGCTCCATTCAGAAATCTGACGGATAACCGACTTGGAGCCCAGCATATCTTTATAGTGCTGTGCAATCATAATAACAGCTCCTTTTTGTGAAAAATGTTGTAATTTGACCCGTTCACAGCAGTCCGTAGGGGCCGGGCATGCCCGGCCCGCAGCCTTGCCATTGTATCCCCTTTAGCGGTTTGCATCGTAGGGAGGGGTCTTGACCCCTCCGTAACTTCACGTCAAATCCCGTCAACGTTCCGCCTGTAGGGGAGAGATTCATCCCTCCCGGGTTGTTCGCGCCGCCGCTCATTCCGCGGGGCGTCGGGGACGCCGCCCCCTACAACATTCACCGCCGCCCTTCCTTAACAACCATCCTACCCCCCACCTCAAGGAGCCACCCATGCAGGATCTGCGCAAAATCTTCCGTTATGCCCGCCCGTACCGGCGCGATCTGTTCGCGGCGGTGGGGCTGATCTTTATTGAATGTATCTTTGAAATGGTCATCCCCGTCCTGATGTCCACCCTCGTGGATGACGGCGTGCCCGCCCATAACATGGCCGTCATCTTCCGGCAGGGCGGGCTGATGATTTTGTGCGCGGTGCTCGCGCTCATCACGGGGCTGCTGTATGCGCGGTACGCGGCGCGGTTCGCAAACGGGTTCGCGGCAGAGCTGCGCATGGCGGAGTATGCCGCCGTGCAGAAATTCGACTTTGCCAACCTTGACCGCTTCTCCGATGCGTCCCTCGTCACCCGCATGACCACCGACGTCACGGTCATGCTCAACGCCGTCAACGCCGGTCTGCGTCCGCTGGTGCGCAGCCCGGTCATGCTCTGCATGGGGCTGGCGATGGCCTGCGTGCTCAGCCCGCGGCTGACGATTGTATTCCTTGTCACAACGCCGATCCTGGCCGCCGTCCTCGCCTGGATCGTCACAAAGGTCGGTCCGCTCTATGGCCGCCAGCAGAGCGCCGTGGATCACCTGAATGGCCGCATCCAAGAGTCCCTGACCGCCATCCGCGCCATCAAGGCGTTCGTCCGCGGCGGCTACGAGAACACCCAGTTCGACACCGTCAACACGGAATTGAGCGATGCTTCGACGGAAACCTTCCGCTATGCCGTCCTCAACCTGCCAGCGTTCCAGACCGTCATGTATACGGCCATCGTCTGCATCCTTTGGTTCGGCGGCAATTATATCCTCGTCGGCACGATGTCCGTCGGCCAGCTGACGGCGTTTTTGAGCTATGTTTTGCAGGTGCTCAACTCGGTCATGATGTTCTCCGGCGTCTTTCTGCAGATGTCCCGCTCGCTGGCCAGCGCCCGCCGCATCCGTGAGGTCCTGACCGAGACGCCCGACCTTGCGAATGCCGCCGCGCCGGTGGACACCATCCCCGACGGCCAAATCGATTTTGACCACGTCAGCTTCAAATACAACGCCAAAGCGGAGAAAAATGCCCTCTCCGACATCACGCTCCACATTCCGGCAGGTGCGACGGTGGGCATCATCGGCGGTACGGGCGCGGCCAAAACGACGCTCGTCCAGCTCATTCCGCGCCTGTACGACGCCACCGAGGGCACGGTCCGGGTCGGCGGGCGCGACGTCCGCGGCTACGACGTGAACGCCCTGCGGGACGCCGTCGGCATCGTGCTGCAAAAGAACCTGCTGTTCTCCGGCACGATCCGCGACAACCTGAAATGGGGCGATCCCGACGCGACGGACGACGACCTCTGGGCCGCCTGCCGCGCCGCCCGTGCGGACGAATTTTTGTCCCGGATGCCCGACGGCCTTGACACCGACCTGGGCCAGGGCGGGTGCAACGTCTCGGGCGGGCAGAAGCAGCGCCTCTGCATCGCGCGGACGCTGCTCAAGCACCCGAAGGTGCTGATTTTTGACGACTCCACCAGCGCCGTGGACACGGCGACGGAGTCGGGCATCCGCCATGCGCTGGCCGGACTGGGCAGCGTGACCAAGCTCATCATTGCCCAGCGCATCACGTCGGTGCAGAGCGCCGACCTCATCGTCATTCTGGACGACGGGCGGCTGCATGCCGTGGGCACGCATGACGAGCTGCTGGCAAAAGATACGATCTATCAGGAAATTTACCATTCCCAGATGAAAGGGGGCGACGCAGATGGCGAAGCCATTCGGCGGTAAGCGCCCGCAGGACCTGCGGCACACGCTGCGCCGCTTCATGGACTATCTGGGCCGCCACAAAATCATGCTCGGCGTCGTCGGCCTGCTGGCGGCGGTCAGTGCGCTGGCCGCGCTGCTGGGCACCTACATGATCCGCCCCATCGTCAACGGCGTGCTGGAAAACGGCAGTGCCGCCTATCTGGCCGGCGTCGTGGCGCTGACCGCGGGCATCTACATCGTCGGCGCACTGTCTACCTTGGGCTACACCCAGCTCATGGTCCGTGCCGCGCAGAAGATTTTGCAGGACATCCGCCGCGACCTGTTCGCACATCTGCAGACGCTGCCGCTGCACTACTTTGACACGAACCGCAAGGGTGATCTGATGAGCCTGTTCACGAACGACGTGGACACGATCTCGGACGCGCTGAACAACAGCTTTGCGGTGGTCATCCAGACCTTTATTCAGGTCGCAGGCACGCTGCTTTTGCTGTTCATCCTCAACTGGCGGCTCTCGCTGCTGGTGGTCGTTGGCTATATTGCCATGTTCTGGTATATCAACTACTCGACACAGCGCAGCCGCGCCTTTTATGCGCGCCAGCAGGCCAGCCTCGGTGAGCTGGACGCCTACATGGAGGAGATGATCGCCGGGCAGAAGGTCGTCAAGGTGTTCAACCACCAGCAGGCCGACATGGCCGCCTTTGCCGCCCGCAATGAGAAGCTGCGCGAGGCAGGCACCGGCGCGCAGAGCTACGCCGCCACGATGATTCCCGCCGTCGTCAGCATTGGCTACCTGAACTACGCGGTCATTGCGGTGGTCGGCGGCCTCATGGTCATGTGGGGCTGGTCCGACCTCGGCAGCCTGGCCAGCTATCTGGTCTTTGTGCGCCAGACGACGCTGCCCATCAACCAGCTGACCCAGCAGGGCAACTTCCTGCTGGCGGCGCTGGCGGGCGCGGAGCGTATCTTCACGGTCATGGAGGAAAAGCCGGAGATCGACGAGGGCACGGTGGAGCTGGTCAGCGTGCGGGAAAACAGCGACGGTACGCTGACCGAGTGCGCCGGGAGCACGGGCCGCTGGGCCTGGTGTGACCGCCGCCGTCCCAGCGTCCCGCTCGAGCCGCTGCACGGCGACGTGCGGTTCCACGACGTCAGCTTTGGCTATACGCCGGACCGGATGATTCTGCAGAACCTCTCGCTCTACGCCAAGCCGGGGCAAAAAATTGCCTTTGTCGGCTCCACGGGCGCGGGCAAGACCACGATTACCAACCTCATCAACCGCTTTTATGAGGTGTCGGGCGGGTCCATCACCTACGACGGCATGGATGTGCGGCTCATCAAGAAAAACGACCTGCGCCGCTCACTGGGCGTCGTCTTGCAGGACACCCACCTGTTCACCGGCACGGTGGCGGACAACATCCGCTTCGGCAAGCTGGACGCGACGCAGCCGGAAATTGAAAAGGCGGCCAAAATTGCGAACGCCGACTCCTTCATCCGCCGCCTGCCGCAGGGCTACAACACGATGGTGACGAGCGACGGCGCAAACCTGAGCCAGGGACAGCGCCAGCTGCTGGCCATCGCCCGCGCCGCCGTCGCCGACCCGCCGGTGCTGATTCTGGACGAGGCCACGTCGAGCATCGACACCCGCACCGAGGCGCTGATCCAGAAGGGCATGGACGGCCTGATGGAGGGCCGCACGGTGTTTGTCATCGCGCACCGGCTTTCCACGGTGCGCAACGCGGACGCCATCATCGTGCTGGAGCATGGCCATATCATCGAGCGCGGCACCCACGACGAGCTGCTGGCCAAAAAGGGCGAGTATTACCAGCTGTATCACGGGATGTTTGAGCTGGCGTAAGCAGCCGCGGGCGGATATGGAATCCGCCCCTACGCTATAACGCGCGTTCCCCTGTGGGGGCGCATTCTGTATGCGCCCGCCATGCCGTGCCCGGAAAAACGGGACCTCCCCCGGAGAGATCCGTGAAAGGTAAACCTTGCGAAAGGAGCATTTATAAATGGAAAAGATCAGAAAAAATTTCGGCTTCGGCTGTATGCGCCTGCCCATGATCGGCGAGGACGTCGATATGGAGCAGACGAAACAGATGGTGGACTGCTTTTTGGAGCAGGGCTTCAATTATTTTGACACGGCCCACGGCTACCTTCAGGGCAAGAGCGAGCTGGCCCTGAAGGAGTGCCTGACCAGCCGCTACCCGCGGGAGGACTATGTCCTGACCGACAAGCTGAGCGGGTCCTATTTTAAAAACGAAGAGGACATCCGCCCGTTCTTTGAGAGCCAGCTTGCAGCCTGCGGCGTGGACTACTTTGACTTTTATTTAATGCACTCCCAGAGCACGACAAACTACCAGCACTTCAGGGACTGCCGCGCCTATGAGACGGCCTTCGCCCTCAAGGCCGAGGGCAAGGTCCGCCATGTGGGCATCTCGTTCCATGACCGCGCCGCCGTGCTGGAGCAGATTCTGACCGACTATCCGGCCATCGAGGTCGTGCAGATCCAGTTCAATTATCTGGACTATGACGACGTGGCCGTCCAGAGCCGCAAGTGCTATGAGGTCTGCCGCAGGCATGGCAAGCCCGTGCTGGTCATGGAGCCGGTCAAGGGCGGCAGCCTTGTCAACCTGCCCGACGACGCAAAAGCCGTGCTGGACGCCCTGCACGGCGGCAGCCCCGCCAGCTATGCCATCCGGTTTGCCGCGGGCTTCCCCGGTATGCTGATGGTGCTGTCCGGCATGAGCAGCATGGAGCAGATGCAGGACAACCTGAGCTACATGAAGGACTTTACGCCGCTGAACGATGCCGAGCTGGCCGCCGTGAACCGGGTGCAGGAGATCTTCCATAAAAAGGACCTGATCCCCTGCACGTCCTGCCGCTACTGCACCGACGGCTGCCCGAAGCATATCTCCATCCCCGACCTGTTTGCCATCATGAACACGAAGCACACCCACCACGACTGGAACGCGGACTACTACTATGAGGATGTCCACACCGGGCCCGGCTCCCGCGCCTCGGACTGCATCCGCTGCGGCCAGTGCGAGCGCGTCTGCCCCCAGCACCTGCCCATCAGACAGCTGCTGCAGGATGTGGCGAAGGAGTTTGAGAAGAAGTAAAATAACATATCAGAAACAACGCCGTCTTCATTCGGAATTCTCCCGAATGAAGACGGCGTTTGTTAATATGGCAAATATTTTGATACACTTTATATAAACAGGGTAACCTTTTGACATTGTCCAGAACCTCCTAATTGTTTATTATATATTTAGCACAAATCCTACAGAAATAAAGGGGGAAAATATATGAAAAAAGAATAAAAGGGTTCTGCGTACATTGGCCTCAAAGAGTGTTTCGGAACAACAACACTTTCATTCACTCATGCTCTTAAGCTCCGATATGTTGACGATCATTGGGGAGACGACTATTATTTTGCCGGCTGACTTCAATCCGAAGAGGCCGAACTATTGGGAAGGACCTTCCATCCGCCATATCGGAAAGTGGTATTACCTCGTCTACCCAGCTACTGACATAACCGGTCTGAACTATGCCATGAGCCTTTTTCCGGACAAGGGATTCAGTCACAAAGGTCCGATCCATTCTTCCAGTGATATCGGCCTGAATGGCCGGAAGCTGATGAACGCCGCTTACCCCATGGGCAACAGCCACGGGGGCATGGTGTGCGTAAAGGGTCAGTGGTATATCTTTGACCATCGCAGAACAGGTAACATGAATTGGACAGCAATCTGGAGTCAGGCTGCGGCGCCTTCTTTTGCGATGGGCAACGGCATCTTGGGTGCCTGTTCCTTCGAAGATGCTGAGGAGCGCCGGGTTCGCCTGCTGAAAGAAGCGCTCCTAATCTGGAAGATCAATTTATTGAACTGGAAGTGCGGGAGTAACCAAAGCTTCCTATAATACAAGGAGAGTGAACATGCTTAAAATTGCACAAAAAATCAAAAATGGCGAGTGTCCAGTGCTTTGCTTTTTTGGTGACAGTATAACGGATGGTCAGTTTGAATTTGCTAATGGGCATAAGGAATCTGTTCGCCACGAAGAATGGGTGTTCTGGAACATACTAAGAAACCGAATTAGGGAAGAGATAGGGCAGGAGGTTTCAATTGTCAATGCCGGAGTGGGTGGTAATTTTTCCAAAGACGGTCTTGCCAGAATACAGCAAGATGTTCTGGAAAGGCAACCGGACTTTTGCTGTGTTATGTTTGGTACTAACGATGTAACCAACGCCTACAAGGGAGACTCGGCGTTACAAGAATACGAAAAGAATATGAAGCAAATTCTGATTCGGTTGCGTGAAAGCAATATTGAAACAGTACTCATGACACCCGGAATGCTGTGTAAGCATCGTGTAAAAGGTTTCTGGGGATTTTGGTGGTATATTCACAGATATTTTGAAAACCTGCAAAAGGCTGGGCACATGGATGCCTATGTTGCCAAAATCAGAGAGATTGCCAACCAACTGGATATTCCGATTGCAGATGCATATGCCGAATGGCAGCTCCTCGAATCACAGGGAGTAGATACAACTGCTTTGCTGGCAAACGGTTTGAACCATCCGAATGCCGAAATGCACAAGGTATTTGCAAACAAACTATACGATGTGATTTTTATGTAGGAATATCCTGAAGGCCTCTGGTTATGATCAAAGCGCAATTGTTGGACAGACTGTGCAGAGTGCTGTACAGGTTATAAGGTGCATGGCTTCAGCATCCAGTACCGCCGGTATCTGACGACCGCCGCAAAACGGGAACGGGGAGAAGCCGTGTGAGGAAAACACTATTATGTCGTCGACTTCGCAACTTAAAGCGTTGCATATCTTTACTAGCACTTCAACTCGTACATCTTCATTTTTTCCAAGATGAGCCATTGCATTGGTACTGATGTGAGCTTCCTTTATTAGTTGTGTCTTGCTCATGTGGCGATCGATTAGAAGATGCCACAGTTTATCATAAGATGCGCCTATATTCTTCTCCACTAAAATTAGAAATTATATAAATAGGTATAGCAGTTGTGCTTGAAAAATTCAAACTGAAATTGAAATTTTCAAAAGATTGGAATTTTCGCGAAAAAATTAGCGATGAGCGAGTAAACTCGCCCCAAAGCGCCCGACAAAAAAGTCCAACCGCCTTAAAACGGTTGGACATCTCTATAAAACGCACCTTGAAAATCGGTCATCGACTTCGCTGATTTTGTGCGATGCAACAAAGAAAAGAGCCTGTGACATCTTTTATGTCACAGGCTCTTGGTGCGCCGGAAGGGACTCGAACCCCCGACCTTCTGATTCGTAGTCAGACACTCTATCCAGCTGAGCTACCGGCGCATATTCTTTTGGCGTTCTCGCCGGAGAACGTGTTTTATTATAGCGCCCACCGCCCGGAAAGTCAAGCGTTTTTTTCAAAAAACTCAAAAAATTCTGTAAATGGGCATCTTTCACGAAAATCCGCAGCCCGCGGGGCGGGTTTTCGGCTCTTTGTAGTTGTCTGAAAACGAACATAGAATTGACAAATACTTTGCAACATTTTATAATATAGAGTAGATTTCGGATTACGAACGATGGCGTTTGCAATCGCAGCCGCCATCGGCTTTTTTATTCTCCAGTCTGTCCGCCCGTTGCGCACAAGCGTGTACGCGCGGTACAGAGCGTTAAACGAATAAACCGAAATCGACCCCAATTTGTATTCCATTAAGAAACGGAGTGGCACAAAACCATGGCGAAGTACATCGTCAAGCGCGTGGCAATGGGCATTTTCAGCGTGTTCATCGTCGCGACCCTTACCTTTTTCATCATGAACCTGGTCCCCGGCGGCCCGTTCGTGGCGGAAAAGTCCATCAGCAAAGCAGCCCAGCAGGCCCTGGCCGAAAAATACGGCCTCGATAAGCCCCTCGGCGTGCAGTACCTTAATTATATGAACAGCCTGATCCATGGCGATATGGGCCTGAGCCTGAAACAGCGCGGCCGTACCGTCAACCAGATCATCTTCTCCAAGCTGCCGGTCTCGGCCCGCACCGCCGGTCTGGCTGTGGTCGTCGCGCTCTGCGTCGGCATTCCGCTGGGCTGTCTGTCCGCGTATAACCGAGGGAAGTGGGCCGATAATCTGATCATCGTGTTTGCCACCTGCGGCATCGCCATCCCGAGCTTTATCTCAAGCGTTGTGCTTTTGTACACCTTCGGCATGAACCTGAAGCTCCTGCCCACCGTCGGCCTGAATGAACCGGCGGCCTACATCATGCCCGTGACGGCGCTGGCGATTTATCCCACCGCCTACATCACCCGCCTGATGCGCTCCAGCCTGCTGGACGTCATGGGTCAGGACTACATGCGCACCGCCCGCGCCAAGGGTGTTTCCAGTGTGAAGATCCTCTTCAAGCACGCGCTGCGCAACGCGATCCTGCCTGTCATCACTTATGTCGGCCCCATGCTGGCAGGCCTGATGACCGGTTCCTTCGTCGTGGAGAAGATCTTCTCCATCCCGGGTCTGGGCCGCGACTTCGTGTCCGCCATCACGAACCGTGACTACATGATGATCATGGGCACTACGATCCTGCTGGCGACCCTCGTCATCGTTGCGAACGTCGTTGTTGACATCCTGTATAAGATCATCGACCCGCGCATCAAGCTGAAGTAAGGAGGAGCAGACACATGGAAAATCTGAAAAAGAATCCGTTGAGCCTGCAACTCAACGTTGAGGACTTTGCCCCCGCGTCCAACGACGAGAAGAAAAGCCTTGTCGTCATGCGCGAGAGCGTCAACTTCTGGAAGGACGGCATGCGCCGTCTGCGCAAAAACAAGATCGCCATGGTCAGCCTGGTCGTCATCCTGCTGATCGCCTTCATGGCTTATGTTCTGCCCAGCTTCTGGCCCTACAGCTACGAGCAGCAGATCAAGGGCAGCAACAACCTGGCCCCGTTTGAGTATTCTGCCGCCGAGCAGAAGCTCATCGACCAGGGCGAGAACGTATTCCCCCACATTCTGGGCACCGACCGTATGGGCCGTGACTTTGCCGTGCGTGTCATGATGGGCACCCGCGTCTCCCTGTCCGTCGGCCTGCTGGCCTCTGTGCTGGTCCTGCTCATCGGCGCGACCTACGGCGCCATCTCCGCATTTGCGGGCGGCTGGATCGATAACATCATGATGCGTATTACCGATATTCTCTACACCATCCCCGACATCCTGCTCATCATCCTGCTGGCCATGGCCATCAAGGAACCGCTGGAGGGCCTGGCCACCAAGCCCGGCTTCGGCTGGATGCAGAAGCTCGGCCCCAACATGGTGTCCATCTTCATCATCTTCGCCCTGCTGTACTGGGTCGGCATGGCGCGTATCGTCCGCTCCCAGGTCCTGACGCTGAAGGAGAGCGAGTACGTCACCGCTGCCCGCGCGCTGGGTGCCTCCGGCGGGCGCATCATCAAGAAGCACCTGCTGACGAACTGCATGGGCACCCTGATCGTCACCACCACCCTGCAGATCCCGTCCTCCATCTTCACCGAGAGCTACCTGAGCTTCCTCGGCCTCGGCGTTGCAGCTCCCATGCCGTCCCTCGGCTCGCTGGCGACTGACGCCGTCAAGGGCATGAACACCTACCCGGTGCTGCTGATCGCCCCCGCGCTGATGATCAGCATCATGATCCTGGTTTTCAACCTGTTCGGCGACGGTCTGCGCGATGCGTTTGACCCGAAGCTCAAGAGCTAAAGAGGGAAGGAGGAGCAACATGAGCGAAAAAATTCTTGAAATCAAGGACGAACGCCTGTCCTTCTTCACCCCCGCGGGCGAGGTCAAGGCGCTGAACGGCGTGTCCTTCAGCATGAACCAGGGCGACGTGCTGGGCATCGTCGGCGAGTCCGGCTCCGGCAAGTCTGTCACGGCCTACTCCATCATGGGCCTGACCGCCTACCCCGGACGTCTGGTCGGCGGCACGGTGTGGTTCAACGGCCACCAGATCGACAAAATGACCGAGAAGGAGTTCCGCAAAATTCGCGGCAACGAGGTCTCCATCATCTTCCAGGACCCCATGACGAGCCTGAACCCGGTGTACACCATCGGCAACCAGATTGTCGAGGTCATCCTGCTGCACACCAAAAAGACCAAGCAGGAAGCCTGGGCCCGCGCTAAGGAGCTGCTGGAGCTGGTCGGCATCAACGAGCCGGACCGCCGCCTGAAGCAGTACCCGCACGAGCTGTCCGGCGGTATGCGCCAGCGCGTCATGATCGCCATTGCGCTGGCCTGTGAGCCGAAGCTGCTGATCGCCGACGAGCCGACCACCGCGCTGGACGTGACGATCCAGGCACAGATCCTGGAGCTGATGAACGACCTGCGCCACAAGCTGGGCATGTCCATCATCATGATCACCCATGACCTGGGCGTTGTGGCCCAGATGTGCGAGAAGATCGCCGTCATGTACGCCGGTCACATCGTCGAGTACGGCACGACGGACGAAATTTTCTACAACCCCCAGCATGAGTACACGAAGGGCCTGATCAACTCCATCCCGAAGCTGAACGCCGAGGAGAAGGAGCGTCTGGTGCCCATCGAGGGTCAGCCCGTTGACCTGCTGAACCCGCCCGCAGGCTGCCCGTTTGCGCCGCGCTGCAAGAGCTGCATGAAGGTTTGCCTGAACAAGATGCCGCCCAGAACCGAATTGAGCGACACCCACTACACCTATTGCTGGCTGCGCCAGAAGGAAGAATTTGAGAAGGGGGGCAAAGCCTGATGAGCGAGAATCTCGTTGAAGTAAAGCATCTGCAGCAGTATTTCCCCGCCGGCGGCATGGGCAAGAACAAGCAGTACGTTCAGGCCGTGGACGACGTGAGCTTTGCCATCCGCAAGGGCGAGACGCTGGGCCTGGTCGGTGAGTCCGGCTGCGGCAAGACCACGACGGGCCGCACCCTGCTGCGCCTGTATGAGCCTACCGACGGTACCATCATCTACGACGGCAAGGTCTTGTTTGACAAAAAGGAAAAGATCGCCGTTGATATGCTGCCCTACCGCCGCCGTATGCAGATCGTGTTCCAGGACCCCTACGCGAGCCTGGACCCCCGTATGACCATCGGCGACATCGTCGGCGAGGGCATCGACATCCACCACCTGTGCGCCAACGCCAAGGAGCGCCATGACAAGATCATCTCCCTGCTCGAGCGCGTCGGCCTGAACAGTGAGCACGCCAACCGCTACCCGCACGAGTTCTCCGGCGGTCAGCGCCAGCGCGTCGGCATTGCCCGCGCCTTGGCTGTGGACCCCGAGTTCATCGTCTGCGACGAGCCGGTCTCCGCGCTGGACGTTTCGATCCAGGCGCAGGTCGTCAATATGTTTGAGGACCTGCAGCAGGAGATGGGGCTGACCTACTTGTTCATCGCCCATGACCTGAGCGTTGTCAAGCACATCTCCAACCGCATCGGCGTTATGTATCTGGGCAAGCTGGTGGAGCTGGCCGACAGCTTTGAGCTGATCGCCCACAGCGTCCACCCCTACACCCGCAGCCTGATCTCGGCCATTCCCGTGGCGGACCCCGTCACGGCCCGCCAGAGCCACCGTATCGTGCTGCAGGGCGATGTGCCCAGCCCGCTGAATCCGCCCAGCGGCTGCCGTTTCCGCACCCGCTGCCCCTACGCCGACGAGCGCTGCGCCGCCGAGGTGCCGGAGTTCAAGGAAGTGAGCAGCGGCCACTGGGCAGCGTGCCACCATCTGGACAAAGTAAAGTAATGTAGGGGGCGCTGCCGGGCGTGGCGGACACTGTTTGTTCGCCCCTCGACTCCACCCGACATATAAACTCATACTTATACAGGGCGGCTCACCGCAGCCGCCTTGTGCTTGACCCCAAAATGTGCGTGTGAGGCGAACATTCATCCGCGGAACATAGAACTGTACGCAATAGAAATACAAAAGGACTTTCTATCAAAACAGTTACAAAAGTTACAGACCACTTGAAATTTCGGATTCAGAGTGGTAAAGTATAAATATTCATTCCGTTGGGGGCTTGTCTCCCGGGGGGATTGGGTATAAAGTATATTACATTTGGAGGGAATATTCATGAAGATGAAGAACATTGCTGCCGTGGCTATGGCCGGCTGCATGGCTGCTTCTCTGGCTGCGTGCGGCGGCTCTGCAAGCTCCGCTGCCAGCAGCGCTGCATCCACTGAGGCTGCGACCAGCGAAGCCGCCGAGGCTACCGGCACTTCCGCCAACGGTTTCACCGTCCAGCTCGGACCTAACCCCGAGACCCTGGACCCCGCGCTGAACAGCGCTATCGACGGTGCCAACACCATCATCACCACCTTTGAGCCGCTGCTGCTCATCGACGAGAACAACGAGGTTGTTCCCGGCCAGGCAGAGCTGCCCGAGGTCTCCGAGGACGGCTTGACCTGGACCTTCACCATGAAGGACGGCCTGAAGTGGAGCGACGGCTCCGACCTGACTGCGAAGGACTTTGAGTACTCCTTCAAGCGTCTGGCCTGCCCCGACACCGCAGCCCCCTACGGCGAGACCGTTGTCGGCATGATCGACGGCTATAAGGATGCCATCGGCAACCCCGATGCAGACGGCAACACCACCACCGATCCCGACTGGGATGCCCTGAACGTCCACGCCAGCGAGGACGGCAAGACCCTGACCGTCCAGCTGTCCTATCCCTGCTCCTACTTCGATAAGCTCTGCGCCTTCGCGGCTATGAGCCCCGTGCAGCAGGCTACTGTTGAGGCCAACGGCGATGCCTGGTGCACGCAGCCTGACACCTTCGTCTGCAACGGCCCCTATATGATCAGCGATTGGATCCCCTCCGAGCGTATTGTTCTGTCCAAGAACCCGAACTACGTCGGCGGCTGGGATTCCTCCAAGATCGTTTCCGACACCATCACCCTGCTCCTGCTCGAGGACTCCAGCGCTGCTTACGCCGCCTACAACAGCGGTGAGGCACAGCTCATCAAGGACGTCCCCACCGATGAGATCCCCAGCCTGACCAAGGCTGAGGACGGCGGCGACTTCTACGTTGACACCATCCTGGGCACCTACTACATCTCCCTGAACGACCAGAAGGAGCCGTTCACGGATGCCAAGGTCCGCAAGGCTCTGTCTCTGGCCATTGACCGTGACTACGTTGCCAACACCATCATGCAGGGCACCTACGAGCCCGCTTACAACTTCGTCGGCCCCGGCATCGTCGATGAGAGCGGCATGTTCTACGACAACGCCAACGGCGGCAAGCGCTACATCAGCGACGACTACGACGCCAACCTCGAGGAGGCCAAGCAGCTGATGGCCGACGCCGGCTACCCGGACGGCGAGGGCTTCCCGGTTATTGAGTACAGCGCCAACGACGCCGGCTACCACATCCCCGTTGCTGAGTACGTCCAGCAGGCCTGGGGCGAGCTGGGCATCACCGTCAACATCAACAAGGTCGAGTGGGCCAGCTTCCTGCCGATGCGCCGCGCCGGTGACTTTGACATCAGCCGCAACGGCTGGTCCATGGACTACAACGACCCCTCCAACATGCTGGAGCTGTTCACCACCAACAACGGCAACAACGACGGCAAGTACGCCAACCCCGCGTTTGACAAGGTCATCGAGGAGTCCCGCGTTGCCGACAAGGCTACCCACTTTGAGAAGCTGCACGAGGCCGAGGACATGCTGATGGCCGACGCCGCCTGCATCCCCGTTGCGTATTACAACGACTTCTGGCTGCAGAGCCCCTCTCTGAAGGGTACCTGGCACAGCCCCTACGGCTACTGGTACCTGCAGTACGGTTATATTGAGGAGTAATTTCCTTTATAAATGAAAAGGCACGTCCTGCGTTGGACGTGCCTTTTTCTGTGTCTGGCTTCTCCCTTGGGGCTGCGCCCACAGGCGCGTGTCGGAGCGCAACCGCCGTAGGCGGCTCTTAGC
>OGME01000522.1_pt1 | contig 35665 bp, 31 predicted proteins | sample 1572981 | NCBI WGS metagenome assembly OGME01 (sample SAMEA2581902, study PRJEB24529) | metagenome | biome: Human gut stool | place: China | collected 2011
CACGTATTGCCGGTATTGACCTGCCCAAGGATAAGCGAATCGAAATCGGTTTGACTTATATCTATGGTATTGGCAGAAAGAGTGCTCAGGAGATCCTGGCACAGACAGGCGTGAACCCCGACACCCGCGTGAAGGATCTGACCGATGCTGACGAGGCCAAGCTTCGTGAAGCCATCGACCACAGCTACATCGTGGAAGGCGACCTTCGCCGTCAGACCGCACTCGACATCAAGCGTCTGAGCGAGATCGGCTGCTATCGCGGCACCCGTCATCGCCGCGGCCTGCCCGTTCGCGGTCAGCGCAGCAAGACCAACGCTCGTACCCGCAAGGGCCCCAAGAAGACCATTGCGAACAAGAAGAAGTAAGGAGGGAGAATAGAATATGGCAGCAAACAATGCTAAAACGGGTAAGAAGGTTATCCGCCGTCGCCGCGAAAAGAAGAACGTCGAACGTGGTCAGGTTCATATTCGTTCCTCCTTCAACAACACCATGGTCACGGTGACCGATACGCAGGGCAACGCCCTTTCTTGGGCTTCCTCCGGCGGCCTCGGCTTCCGCGGCAGCAAGAAGTCCACTCCGTTCGCCGCTCAGAGCGCCGCTGAAACGGCTGCTACCGCTGCGATGGAGCATGGTCTCAAGACGGTCGAGGTCTTTGTTAAGGGCCCCGGCCAGGGTCGTGAAGCTGCGATCCGCGCCCTGCAGGCTGTCGGCCTGGAGGTCACGATGATCAAGGACGTCACGCCCATCCCGCACAACGGCTGCCGTCCCCCGAAGCGCCGTCGCGTCTAATCGAAAGAGGAGGTAAAAAGCACTATGGCAAAGAATATGCAGCCGATCGCCAAGCGCTGCAAGGCTTTGGGCATTTCTCCTGCTGTGATGGGCTATGCGAAGAAGACCACTAATCGCAACCCCGGCAGCCAGATGAGAAAGAAGAAGAGCGAATACAGCCTTCAGCTTGCTGAAAAGCAGAAGGTCAAGTTCATCTATGGTATCCTCGAAAAGCAGTTCCGCGGCTACTACGAGTCTGCCGCTGCCGCCCCCGGCAAGACCGGTGACAACCTGCTCATCACGGTCGAGCGCCGTCTGGATAACGTTGTTTACCGCATGGGCTTTGCGATGACCCGCCGTCAGGCCCGTCAGCTCGTCAGCCATGCTCACTTCACCGTCAACGGCAAGAAGGTCAACATTCCTTCCTACCTCGTCAAGGCCGGCGATGTGATCGAGGTCGCGGAGAGCAGCCGCTCTTCCGAGGTCTTCAAGCGCCTGATGGGTCAGGACGCTCCCGTGTTCTTGGTCCCCACCTGGATGGAGCGCGATAAGAACAGCCTCAAGGGCACCGTGGTTCGCCTTCCCGCCCGCGAAGAAATTGATGTTCCCGTTGAGGAGCACCTCATCGTTGAGTTGTACTCCAAGTAATCGGCGGCGAGCCCTCAACAGACACACGCAGAATTTTGGTGTGGACTTTGAGACCACAGAATGGAAATGGAGGGTAACTGCATGATTGAAATTGAAAAGCCCAAGATCGAGTGCGTGGAAGACCCCGCGAACGGCACCTACGGCAAGTTCACCGTAGAGCCTCTTGAGCGCGGCTACGGTATCACGCTCGGCAATGCGCTGCGCCGCATTATGCTCTCGTCCCTGCCCGGCACCGCGGCGACCTCTATCAAGATCGCCGGCGTGCAGCACGAGTTCTCCACTATCCCCGGCGTCAAGGAGGATGTGACCGAGATCGTGCTGAACGTCAAGAGCCTCATTACCCGTCTGCACAATACCGACGGCATCAAGACCGTCTATATTGAGGCTGTGGGCCCGTGCGAGGTCAAGGCCGGCGACATCAAGGGCGACAGCGAGGTCGAGGTCCTCAACCCCGACCTGCACATCGCAACGCTGGACGCCGGTGCGACGCTCAACATGGAGCTGACGCTTTCTCACGGCCGCGGCTATGTGTCCGCCGACCGCAACAAGACCGCGCAGACTGCCATCGGCGTCATTCCCGTTGACTCGATCTACACGCCCGTGTACAAGGTCAACTACACCGTGGAAAACACCCGCGTGGGCAACATGACCGACTTCGACAAGCTGACGCTTGAGGTCTGGACGGATGGCACCATCAGTCCGCGTGACGCCGTCTCTCTCGGCGCCAAGATCCTCTGCGATCACTTCTCGCTCTTCACCGACCTTTCCGACGCGATGGGTAGCAAGTCCACCGTCGTGGAGAAGGCCGAGGCGCAGCGCGACAAGGTGCTCGAGCTGACGATCGAGGAGCTCGATCTCAGCGTGCGCAGCTTCAACTGCCTCAAGCGTGCCAATATCAACACGGTCGAGGATCTGATTTCCAAGACCGAGGACGATATGATGAAGGTGAGAAACCTCGGCCGCAAGAGTCTCGAAGAGGTCATCAACAAGCTGGCCATGATGGGCCTGTCCCTCGCCAGCGAAGACAACAACTAAGACCGGCACCCTACGCCCACGCGTAGAACGACGGCCGACAACTTATCCTTACAAGGAGGAAAACCACTATGCCCGGAACTCGTAAGCTCGGTAAGACTACCGATCAGCGTATGGCGATGCTCCGTCAGCAGGTCACCGATTTCCTGGATAACGGCAAGATGGAGACCACGGTCACCCGCGCCAAGGAAATCAAGCCCGTGGCTGAGAAGATGATCACCCTCGGCAAGAAGGGCGATCTGGCAGCTTACCGCCAGGCGATGAGCTTCATCACCCGCGAGGATGTCTGCAAGAAGCTGTTCAAGGAGATCGCTCCCGGCTATGCTGAGCGCAACGGCGGCTACACCCGCATCGTTCGCACCGGCGTCCGCCGCGGCGACGCTGCCGAGACCGCGATGATCGAGTTGGTCTAAACCAACCCCGCAGTCGAAAGCTGAATTATAAGTAAAAAGCCCTTTTGTATGGCAGATCGCGAAGCCATACAAAAGGGCTTTTTATCGTTTCTGGAAAGGAAAATTGACTAGCGAGGCAGAATGCTGTCAAAACGCACAGAGCAGAGTGACTTGCCGATTGTATCAATTCCCGCTGTTTGCAGCAGGATTCCCAAATGCAAAAAAAGAAGAGCGGAAGCATTTGCTTCCGCTCTTCTTCATTATGGATTCGTTTGCTCTTACAGCATGTTCAGCACGAGCGTCAGGACGATGAACGCAGCGCCGACCCACTTGGTGGCACGCGCAAGACGGGCATCCGTGCTCTTGGCCTTGTTCTTGGCCATGAAGGAATCGGCCACGCCGCCGATTGCACCGCTTAAGCCGGCGGACTTGCCGCTCTGGAACAGGACGATGCCGATGACGATGAGACCGCAGAGAAGCTGAAGAATCGTAACGAATAAAGTCATGGTGAAAACCTCCAAATTGTTGAACGTGTGATCACGCTATATTCACAGGTACTCATAATACCATAGAAAGGTGCGGAAAGCAAGCCTATTTTTCAATTTCTGCCGCTTTCTGCGCTCAGAGCATTGCGACCTTGGGGTGCGGCAGACTGATGGACGGAGCCTCGGGCGGCTTCGGCTTTTTCGGGGTGGCCTCCTGCGCGTGCAACGCGCGCTGCGCCGCGGTGAGCATCAGCTTGATGCGGTTGAGCTGGTTTACTTCGCTCGCGCCGGGGTCATAGTCGACAGCGACAATGTTTGCGCCGGGATAGGCCGCGCGCAGCGCCTTGATGACGCCCTTGCCGACCACATGGTTCGGCAGGCACGCAAACGGCTGGATGCACACGATGTTCGGCGTGCCGGAGGTGATGAGCTCTGCCATCTCACCGGCGAGGAACCAGCCCTCGCCGTACTGGTTGCCGATTGAAAGGAAGGGCTTGGCAAGCTCCGCCACATGGTTGATGGCCATGGGGGGATCAAAGCGCTTGCTGGCCTTCAGCGCTTCGATCGCGGGGCGGCGCATGCGCTGAAGTGCCGGAATGCCGAGCTTGGCGCTGGCTGAAGCAGTCCACCCCTTTCCAAGGTGGGTGTGCTTGAAGTCCTGCTCATAGATCGTGGCGGCAAAGAAATCGAGAAGATCGGGAACGACCGCCTCTGCGCCCTCGCGTTCCAAAAGGTCGACAACATGGTTGTTGGCAAGTGGCATGTATTTGACGAGGATTTCGCCGACGACGCCGACGCGCGGCTTTTTGAGCGTTTCGTCGATGGGCAGCGCGTCGAAATCCTCGACAATGCCGCGGCAGAGCTGGGCGTAGCGGTACTTGGGATGCTCGCTCGTGAGCGAGTCGATGCAGATGTCGCGCCACTTGCGGTGCAGCGCGTTCGCGCTGCCTTTTTCGAGCTCATACGGGCGCACGCGGTACAGGCAGCGCATCAGCAGGTCACCAAGCACGATACCGTGCGCAGCGTCCAACAGCAGTGACGGCGAGATGCGGAAGCCCTCGTTCGTCTCCATGCCGTTGGCGTTGAGCGAGATGACAGGGATGTGTTCAAGGCCCGCTTTTTTGAGCGCGCGGCGGATAAAGGCGATGTAATTGCTCGCGCGGCAGCAGCCGCCGGTCTGCGACATGATGAGGGCGAGGTGGTCGGTGTCGTACCGGCCGGAGGTCACGGCCTCCATCAGCTGGCCGACCGCCGTGATCGAGGGATAGCAGGCGTCGTTGTTGACGTACTTGAGGCCCGCGTCGATGGCGGCGCGGTCGTCGTTTTGCAGTACCTCAAAATTATAGCCGTGGTGGCGGAAGATAGGCTCGAGAATGTCAAAATGGATGGGACTCATCTGGGGGGCGAGGATGGTGTAGTGCTGCTTCTGCATCTCCTTGGTGTAGTAGACGCGCTCGAACGGCTGTACGTGAGAGGTCGAATGGATCCCGCGCTCGCGCCGCATGGCGACGGCGGCGAGCAGCGAGCGGATGCGGATGCGCACCGCGCCGAGGTTGTTGACCTCGTCAATCTTGAGGCAGGTGTAGAGCTTGCCGCCCTGCTCCAAAAGCTCGCAGACCTCGTCGGTCGTGACGGCGTCGAGACCGCAGCCGAACGAGTTGAGCTGAATGAGCTCAAGATCGTCGCGCCCACAGACGAATTCCGCCGCGGTGTAGAGGCGGGAGTGATAGACCCACTGGTCATTCACGCGCACGGGGCGCTTGGGGACAAAGTCGATGGGCAGGCAATCCTCGGTCAGCACCGTCAGGCCGTAGGCCGCGATGAGCTCGGGGATGCCGTGGTTGATCTCGGGGTCGACGTGGTAGGGACGTCCGGCGAGCACAATGCCGCTGCCGCCGTTTTTCACCATGTCGGCGAGTGCCTTCGCGCCCGCGGCGCGGACGTCGGCCTTGGCCCTGCGCTGCTCTTCCCACGCGAGGTGGGCGGCATGGCGCGTTTCCTTTTCAGGAATGTTCCATACTTCCTTACAGAACTGGACGAGACGGTCGGAGGCGACCTTCTCGTTCGTGAAAGCGAGGAAGGGATGCAGGTAGCGCACGGAGCCGTCGGTCACGGCTTCGACGTTGTTCTTGATATTCTCGGGATATGAAACGACGATCGGGCAGTTGAAGTGGTTCTGCGCGCCCGGCACTTCCTGATGTTCGTAGAACACGCAGGGATGGAAGATGGTCTTGACGCCGTGGTCGATGAGCCACTGGGCGTGACCGTGGGCGAGCTTGGCAGGATAGCACTCAGATTCCGACGGAATGCTCTCCATGCCCAGCTCGTAGATCGCGCGCGTGGAGAACGGGGAGAGGATGACGCGGAAGCCGAGGTCGCGGAAGAACGTCGCCCAGAACGGGTAGTTTTCATACATGTTCAGCACGCGCGGGATGCCGATCTCGCCGCGCGGCGCATTTTCCGGCTCGAGCGGGGGATAGGCGAACATGCGCTCACGCTTGTAGGCGAAGATATTTTCGCCGGGTTTGGCAGCGCTTTCGCCGCGCAGGGCTTTTTCGCAGCGATTGCCGCTCACATGGCGGCGGCCGCCGGGGAAGACGCTGACCGTGAGCATGCAGTGGTTCTGGCAGCCCTGACAGCGTGCGGCAGAGGTCTTGTACGTGAGCTGCTCGATCTCCTCAAGCGGGAGCATTGTGCTCTGCTGCCCGTGGTAGCGGTCGCGCGCGAGCAGTGCCGCGCCGAACGCGCCCATGATGCCCGCGATGTCGGGACACGTGACCTGCGCGCCGGAGATGCGCTCGAACGCGCGCAGCACGGCCTCGTTGAAGAAGGTGCCGCCCTGTACGACGACGTGCGAGCCGAGCTCGCTCGCGTCGGAGAGCTTGATGACCTTATAAAGAGCGTTCTTGATGACGGAGTAGGCAAGGCCGGCGGAGATATCGGAGACGCTTGCGCCCTCCTTCTGCGCCTGTTTGACGTTGGAGTTCATAAACACCGTGCAGCGCGTGCCGAGGTCCACGGGGGCCTTGGCAAAGAGCGCTTCGTGCGCGAATTCCTGCGCCGTCATGCCGAGGGAGTTGGCGAAGTTTTCGAGGAACGAGCCGCAGCCGGACGAGCAGGCCTCGTTCAGAAGCACCGTGTCGACCGCGCCGTCCTTGAGCTTGATGCACTTCATGTCCTGTCCGCCGATATCGAGCACGCAGTCGACCTTGGGGTCGAAGAACGACGCAGCGGTGCAGTGGGCGATGGTCTCGACCTCGCCCTCGTCGAGCGAGAACGCGGACTTGAGCAGCGTTTCGCCGTAGCCCGTGGAGCAGGAGCGCGCGATATGTGCGCCCGCGGGAAGATGCTCGCGCAGCGTATGTACCGCCTGCATGGCAGTCTTGATGGGATTGCCCTGATTGTTGGCGTAGAACGAGTACAAAAGCTCGCCCTTTTCGCCAACTAACGCGAGCTTTGTCGTCGTCGAGCCCGCGTCGAAGCCGAGAAAGCAGTCGCCATTATACGTTGCAAGATCGCCGCGCGGCACGACCGCCGTATGGTGACGGGTGCGGAAGGCCTCGAGGTCGGCTTCGTCTTCAAAGAGCGCCGGCAGGCGCTTTAATTCAAAATCCATCTGCACGCCGCTGTCGAGACGCTTGATGAGCGCGCTGAGCGGCTGCGCCTTGGCGGGCGTTTCGTCGATGGCCGCGCCGGTGGCGGCGAAGAGATGAGAATTTTCGGGGTCGATGGTCGTCTCATCCGTCAGCTTCAGCGTGCGGATAAACGCGGCCTTGAGCTGGGGGAGGAAGTGCAGCGGCCCACCTAAGAACGCGACATGGCCGCGGATGGGCTTGCCGCAGGCAAGGCCCGAAATGGTCTGGTTGACGACCGCCTGGAAGATCGAGGCGGCGAGGTCGGCCTTCGTCGCGCCCTCGTTGATGAGGGGCTGAATGTCCGTCTTGGCGAACACGCCGCAGCGCGCGGCGATGGGGTAGATCTGCTGATAGTGCGCGGCCTCGCGGTCGAGACCCGAGGCATCGGTCTGCAGCAGGGCGGCCATCTGGTCGATAAACGAGCCGGTGCCGCCGGCGCAGACGCCGTTCATGCGCTCTTCGAGCCCGCCTTTGAAGTAGATGATCTTGGCATCCTCGCCGCCAAGCTCGATGGCGACATCCACCTGCGGCGCGACGCGCTCGAGCGCCTGCGCGACGGCGACGACCTCCTGCACAAAGGGGATGCCGAGCGCCTTGGCAAGGTTGATCGCGCCGGAGCCGGTGGCGCGCAATTCGAGCGCGCACTCGCCGAGCGCTGCGCGCGCCTGCTTGAGTAAGTCGGACAGTGCGCGCTGTGTGTGGGACAGATGGCGCTGGTACTGCCCGAAGATCATTTGTCCGTTTTCATCCAGCACGACGAGCTTGACCGTGGTGGAGCCTACGTCGATGCCTGCTTGATACGTTTTCATGGGGAACCTCTCTTTTCATGTCGATGCGATTTGGCGGTAAAAGAGTCCCGCCGATTTTTAAATTATCATTATAATTGTATGCCGCAAAAGGACAAGAAGTAAAGTTTAGGGTCTGTTAAGAAAATGAACAAAAATTTACAAATATTTTTGGCTTGACATACCTCGTAACTCTATGTATACTGCAAGCATAGATATTCTATGTATCATTGGAGGTGCAACATGAAGAAAAAGAGCATTGACCACACGCAGCTTCTACTGCTCAAGCTCCTCTCGACCGAGGACATGTACGGCTACCAGATCATTTTAGAGCTGGCGCGCCGCTCGAGCAATGTCTTCGAGATGAAGGAGGGCACGCTCTACCCCGTGCTGCACGGGATGGAGCGCGAGGGGTATGTGGAAGCCTATGAAAAGGCGGCGCCCACCGGCCGGATGCGCAAGTATTATCACCTCACGCGCGCCGGCCGTGCCGCGCTCACAGAAGAGGAGAAAGCCTGGCAGGAGTACAGCGGCGCGGTGAACGCCGTGCTGCACTTTGCTTAAAAAAGGGTGAGGCTATGAACAGAAACGAGTATTGCGACCGCGTGCTCGCGCAGGTCGGCCGCCTGACGGCTGACGAGGCGAACGATCTGAGAAATGAGCTCGCCGGTCACATCGAAGACCACGCCGAAGCGCTGGTCGAGCACGGCTATACGGAGGAGGATGCCACTGCGCGCGCCGTGGAGCTGATGGGCGATCCGGAGGAGACGGGCAGGGCCCTGCGCGAGCAGTACCGCCACTTCTGGCTCGTTATCGTGCAGCGCATCGCGATTTTCGTCACGGTCATCGCCTGCGTGCAGGGCTTTTTCATGCTGCCGATGCTCGGCGGCGTGTACGAGAGCATCCGCGAGCGCGTGAGTCCGGCGGTGAACAGTATTTCATGGGAAGAGCTCGACGGCGCGGCAGACCTGCACGAGCGCATTCCCATCGGGGACGATATCGTGCAGCTGAACCGCATCGAATACGGCGTGCTCGAAGGGGAGCGGCAGGCGGTGCTCTGGGTGAGTTCCTATGACCGCATCCCGGGAAGAAGAGTCTTTGAACGCCTGATCGAGACAATGTCGCTGCAAAACGAACGCGGCGAGACGATGTACGGGGAAGACAGCATCCGGTATTCCAGCTGCCGGGGCAGCCGCGGCAGTTTGTACGTGCACAGCGGCCAGCACACCGTGCCGCTCGAAGAGGGCGATACTTACGTGACGTTCGTCTACGACCGCTTCGGCGAGCGCATCGAGACGAGGATCGAGCTTCCGGAAGGGGGAACGCAGCCATGAAAAAGCAGAAGATCGAAAAGCGGCCGACGAGAGCGCGCCGCGCGGTCAAGAGCGTTGTCATCATGCTCTGCGCGCTGCTCATCAGCAATATGCTCAGCGGCGGACACCTGACGCGCATGATGGCCCTGCGCGACGGCGAACAGCGCTACGGCGTATATGAAAAGACGCACGAGATCACATCCCTTCCCGCCGAGAACATCTATAAGACGCTGCGCGTCACGCTGATGGCCAGCGAGAATGTGACCTATTGCGGCATGAGCCGTTTCTACACCTTGCTTGGCTGGCATGACGATTTCGGTGTGCCGCTTGACTGCTCAGACGGTGAGAGCATTCACGCGGGCCGGTGGGATATGGCGCGCAACGGCGTCGTAAGGGATATCTTTTACTGGGGACGCGTCGACGATGCGGCCATCGACCGTGCGGAGATCTTGCAGCAGCGCACGGTTGACGTGCAAAGCGGCGAATATGTCGTCGAAACGGTCTGTACGACGCCGCTTGTATGGATCGAGGACGGCGGACACCGGTATTTCCTCGCCGGCGGCGCGATCACGCAGGAGCTTTCCGGCGACTATGGCAGAGACGAATTTCTCTTCGTCGGCTACGACGAAGCGGAGAACGAAGTGCTGCGCTATGAGATCGAGCGGCAGATGAGTACCTCGTTCGCTTAAAAGAAGATCGGAGAGCGCTGCGGCGATGCCGCGGCGCTCTTTTTGCCGAATAGTAAACAAAGATGAACTTTCGGTGAATTCTCGACCGCGCCGGTTGACGGTAAAAGGTCAAAATGATATCCTACTCTGGAATTCTTATTTTTATTTACTCAGAAAGAAGGCAGACTATGCTGAAGCTGCAACAGATCGTCAAGGACTATCAGGCGGGCGACGCTACCGTCCATGCGCTGCGGGGCGTGAGCCTCAACTTCCGTGAGAGCGAGTTTGTCGCCATCCTCGGCCATTCGGGCTGCGGCAAGACGACACTGCTCAACATCATCGGTGGCCTTGACCACTATACGAGCGGCGATCTCATCATCAACGGCAAGTCGACGAAGGACTTTTCCGACGCCGACTGGGACAGCTACCGCAATCACTCCATCGGCTTCGTCTTCCAGAGCTATAATTTGATCCCGCACCAGACGGTATTGAGCAACGTGGAGCTGGCGCTCACGCTCTCGGGTGTGAGCAAGAGCGAGCGCCGCGAGCGCGCCATCAAGGCGCTTGAGAGCGTGGGCCTCGGCGACCAGCTCGACAAAAAGCCGAACCAGATGTCCGGCGGTCAGATGCAGCGCGTCGCCATCGCGCGGGCGCTTGTCAACGACCCGGACATCCTGCTTGCCGATGAGCCGACCGGCGCGCTCGACAGCGAGACGAGCGTGCAGGTGATGGAGATCTTGAAAAAGATATCCAAGGACCGCCTCATCATCATGGTCACGCACAATCCCGAGCTTGCCGAGACCTACGCGAGCCGCATCGTGCGGCTGAAAGACGGCGAGATCGTAGATGACAGCGCGCCGTATGAGGAGGCCGTGGAAGAAAAGCCCGCCGCGGGCAAGAGCAAAAAGACCTCAATGAGCTTTGGCACGGCGCTGTCGCTGTCGCTCAACAACCTGATGACGAAAAAGGGACGAACGTTTTTAACGGCCTTTGCCGGCAGCATCGGTATCATCGGCATCGCGCTCATTCTGTCGCTGAGCAATGGCATCCAGACCTATATCGACCGCGTGCAGGAAGATACGCTATCGAGCTATCCCTTGACCATCGAGGCTGAGAGCATGGACATGTCCAGCATGGTCAGTTCGATGATGGGCGTCCATGCGCAGGACGAGGGCGACGGGGAGCAGCATGACCTCGACGCCGTCTACTCCAACAACATTATGTACGACATGATGAGCTCGTTTGCCTCGGCGGAGACGCAGACGAACAATTTGAAGGACTTCAAGACCTACCTCGAGGGCGACGACGAGCTTTCAAGCCACATCAGCTCCATTTCCTATGACTACGACCTCGGCATGAGCATCTATGCCAAAGACACCGACGGCAAGGTCTTCAAGTCCGACGTGACGGAGCTTTTGCAGACCTGCATGAGCGAGCTCTACGGCGGCGATTACAGCAGCTATTTCGAGCGCTTCGGCTCGGCCTACTCCGCGATGGAGACCTGGGAGCAGATGCTCCCGCCGCAGGATAGTGAGAGCGGCGAGCTTGTGGGCGATTTGCTGCACGAGCAGTATGACCTCATTTACGGCTCCTGGCCGCAGAATTATGACGAGGTCATGCTCATCGTCAACAAGGACAATGAAATTTCCGACCTTGTCATCTATTCGCTGGGCCTGAGCGCACAGGACGAGGTCGTGGAGTCGATGCAGCACATGCTCGACGGTTCGGAATTCGACAGCAAGGACATCCAGAGCTGGAGCTATGAAGACCTGTGCAATATGAGCTTCAAGATCGTCCTGCCCGCTGAGCGCTACCAGTACGATTCCGCAAGCGGCACATATACCGACGTCAGCACGACGGATACGGGGCTCGACTTCCTCTATAACTCCGACGATGTCGGCACGCGCGTGAAGATCGTCGGCATCCTGCGCCCGAATGAGAACGCGGTATCCTCGATGCTCTCCGGCGCGATCGGCTACACGTCTGCGCTGACGGACTACCTTGTCGAAAAGGCGGGACAGACCGAGATTTTGCAGAAGCAGAAAGAAGACCCCGATACCGACGTTATCCTCGGCCTGCCGTTCCTGACCGATGACTACTCCGTGAGCGACGAGCAGAAGGAAGCGGACGTGACGGACTATCTCGAAACGCTTTCCGTCACCGAGCGCGCCGCAGCCTACACCGCGATGATGAGCGTGCCGAGCGAGGAGTATCTCTCCGCTATCGTGGACCAGCAGATGGGCTCGCTCGACCGCGCGAGCATCGAGCAGATGGTCATTTCGACCTACGCCCAGCAGATGAGCGTGGATGAGGCGACCGTCAAGTCCTACATCGCGCAGATGGACGACGAGACGCTTTTCGGCTACGTGGAGCAGTCTATCCGCGAGCAGGTGACAGAGCAGTACGCCGCGGGCGTGCAGGCGCGGCTATCTAACATGACAAGCGATCAGCTCGCCATGGCGCTCGACCTGGCGCTCGAAAAATCGCCCGCTGTCACGCCGCTGACGAGCGAGCAGTACAACTGGCTTTATGATAACTACATGCCTGCGACGGTCTCGAACGGCACGTATGAGGACAATCTGAAGCTGCTCGGCGACGTCGACCTCGCAAGTCCCAAGACCATCAACATCTACGCCTCGACCTTTGCCGACAAGGACGCCATCGCCGATGCGATCGAGCAGTACAACAGCAGCGTTTCTGAGGACGACCAGATCGACTACACCGACTATGTGGCGCTTCTGATGAGCTCGGTCACGACGATCATCAACGCCATCAGTTATGTGCTTATCGCATTCGTCGCGATCTCACTCGTCGTGTCGAGCATTATGATCGGCATCATCACGTATATCTCGGTCCTCGAGCGCACGAAGGAGATCGGCATTCTGCGCGCCATCGGCGCGAGCAAGCGCGACATCTCGCGCGTGTTCAACGCGGAGACGCTCATCGAGGGCTTCTGCTCGGGTGCCATCGGCATTGGCATCACGCTATTGCTGATCATCCCCATCAACCTCGTCGTGCACCACCTGACGGGTATCGAGAGCCTCAACGCCATCCTGCCGCCTGTCGGCGGCGCGGCGCTCGTGGTCATCAGCATGGCGCTCACGTTTATCGCGGGCCTCATTCCCTCCGGCATCGCCGCGCGCAAGGACCCTGTCGAAGCGCTGCGCACCGAATAACACGATATTTGACCTTCAAAAAGGACGTTTTCCGACGGAAAACGTCCTTTTTCTCTTTTACCGCGATTTTACAAAAGGCGACTTTCTGATTTTACAACCTGCCTTTATGATGGCAAATGTAGCAAGGAACAACATCTTGGAAAAATTGAAAGGAAGTATTTCAAATGAAAAAGTTTCTCTCTCTTGCGCTGACTGCCGCGCTGGCGCTCAGCATTCTGACTGCCTGCGGCAGCAAGAACGACACGGGCTCCGATACCAACGCAGACGCCAATACCCCCGCTGAAGCGACCATCTCCGGTACCGTTTCGACCGACGGCTCGACCTCGATGGAAAAGGTCATCAATTCCCTCGGCGAGTCCTTCATGCTCCAGAACAAGGACGTGAAGTTCACCTATAACCCCACGGGTTCCGGCAGCGGCATCCAGGCTGTTTCCGAAGGCCGCTGCGACATCGGCCTTTCGAGCCGTGCGCTCAAGGATGACGAAAAGGCCTCCGGCCTTGTTGAGACCGTCGTCGCGCTCGACGGCATCGCCGTTGTCGTGAACCCCGAGAACCCTGTCTCCGATCTCGACATTGACACCATCGCCAAGATCTACACCGGCGAGATCACCAACTGGAAGGACGTCGGCGGCAACGACGCCGAGATCGTGCTCATCGGCCGTGAGGCCGGCTCCGGCACGCGTGACGGCTTCGAGTCCATCACCGACACCAAGGACGCCTGCCAGTACCGTCAGGAGCTCACCTCCACGGGCGACGTCATCAACACCGTGTCCCAGAACCCCGACGCCATCGGCTATGCCTCCCTCTCCGCAGTCGGTGACAGCGTCAAGGCGCTGACAGTCGGCGGTGTGGAAGCCACGGAGGCGACTGTCAAGGACGGCAGCTATGTGGTCCAGCGTCCGTTCGTGCTCGTCACGAAGGAGGGCACCAAGCTTTCCCCCGCGGCACAGGCCTTCTTCGACTACGCGCTGTCCGCTGACGCGGCAAGCATCATCGCCGCTGCCGGTGCGGTCGTAGCCAACTAACAGAACACAGGAACCATCACGGGAGGCGGCGTGAGCCGTCTCCCGCTGACAGCAAAAAGAGGGAACAATTATGGCGCAGAGGAAAAAAATGTTTGAAGCCGTCGTCCACGGTATTTTTCTGCTTCTCGGCCTCATTACGGTCGGATGTGTGCTGCTGATCACGGTGTATCTCATTATCTCCGGCATCCCGGCCATTCAGAAGATCGGCCTTGTGCCGTTTCTCACGGGCAAGGTGTGGTCGTCGACGTCGGCGGAGCCGAAGTACGGCATTCTGCCCTTTATTTTAACGAGTGTTTACGGCACGGCAGGCGCGATCGTCCTCGGCGTGCCCATCGGTTTTTTGACGGCGGTGTACCTCTCCAAGGTCGCGCCCAAGAAGGTCCGCACCGTGCTGGAGGCTGCCGTCAGCCTGCTCGCGGGGATCCCGTCGGTCGTGTACGGCCTTGTCGGTATGCTGGTGCTCGTGCCTGCCATCCGCAAGACGTTCCACCTGCCGGACGGCGCAAGCCTGTTTGCGGCCATCATCGTGCTGGCCGTCATGATCCTGCCGTCGATCATCAAGGTGAGCGTCACGGCGCTCGAGGCCGTTCCGCATGAATATGAGGACGCCTCGCTTGCCCTCGGTGCGACTGAGGTCGAGACCTATTTCCGCGTCTCCGTTCCGGCGGCAAAGAGCGGCATCGCCGCAGCGGTCGTGCTCGGCGTGGGCCGCGCCATCGGCGAAGCGATGGCCGTGATGATGGTCTCGGGCAACGCGCCGAACATGCCCGGCTCGATCTTTGAGAGCGTCCGCTTTCTCACGACGGCGGTCGCGAGCGAGATGTCGTATTCGAGCGGCTTGCAGCGTCAGGCGCTCTTTTCCATCGCGCTCGTGCTGTATCTTTTCATCCTGCTCATCAATGCGGCGCTCAACTTCTTCTTAAAGCGCGACAAGGAGGGTAACTGATGCTGAAAATGCAGTCCTCGGCCCGCCGCAAGGCCTATATCACGGCGATGAAGCTCCTGATGGGCGTCGCCGCAGTATTGACTTGCGCGCTCGTAGTCGGTATGATTGGTTATATATTGGGCAACGGCATTCCGAACATCACCTGGGAGATGCTCTCCACCGCGCCGAGCTATCTTGCCAACCGCGTCGGCATCCTGCCGGACATCCTGAGCACGCTCTACATCGTCATCGCGACGCTTTTAATCGTGCTGCCGCTCGGCGTGGGCGCGGCCATCTACTTAAATGAATACGCCGCGAACAAAAAGCTCGTCTCCATCATCGAATACGCGTCCGAAACGCTCTCCGGTATCCCGTCGATCATCTACGGCCTTGTCGGCATGCTGATCTTCTGCAAAAACGGCACGTCGCTTCTTGCGGGTGCGCTGACGCTGACGATCATGAACCTGCCGACCATCATGCGCACGACACAGGAGAGCCTCAAGACCGTACCGCAGAGCTACCGCGAGGGCGCGTTCGGCCTGGGCGCGGGCAAATGGCGCACCATCCGCACGGTGGTGCTGCCAAGCTGCGTGGACGGTATCGTGACGGGCTGTATCCTGTCGATCGGACGCATCCTCGGCGAGTCGGCGGCGCTCTTATTCACGGCGGGCTCGGCGCACATGCTCTACAACTTCTTTGAGGGCATGCACAACGCGGGCGCGACGCTGACGGTGGCGCTGTACTTCTACGCCAAGGAGTCGAGCGATACGGGGGTGGTGTTCGCCATCGCGGCCATTTTGATGCTGCTGACGATGCTCATTAACCTCATCGCCGATCTGGTCGGCCGATACTTCAGGAGGAAACAGCAATGATACGACCTGTCAACGGAAGCGGCATGAAGCGCATGGCGCTCTTAAATGACCTTTCCTGCTTCGGCAAGTGTTCGCTGAGCGTGGCCATGCCCATCCTCTCTTCCTACGGGGTGGAGACGGTACCGCTGCCGACGGCCATTTTATCGACGCACACGGCGGACGGCTTCGGCAGCTACGTCATGCGCGATATGACGGACGAGATGAAGGCCTTTGCCGCGCACTGGAGACAGCTTCAAATCAAATTCGACGGCATCTGCATGGGCTTTTTCGGCTCGGTGGAGCAGATGCATTTTGCAAAAGATTTCCTCCGCGACTTTGCGGGGGAGGATACCATCGTTGTGGTCGACCCGGTGCTCGGCGACAACGGCGCGCTGTACGGCTGCTTTACCGAAGAGTACGTGCAGGCGATGCGCGCGCTGTGCGAGAGCGCACAGCTTATCACGCCCAACCGCACGGAGGCGGCGCTTCTCGCGGGCTGCGGGATGGACGCACCGATAGAAACGCTTCTTAAAGCGCTCACGGTGGAAAATGTCATCATCACCGGCGTCCACCGCGGGGAGGAGATCGGCTACTGCGCGCGGCTGAACGGGCAGTATATGGAAATTTTCAAGCCCTGCCTTCCGCAGACGCTGCATGGCACGGGTGATGTGTTCGTCTCCGCCCTGTGCGGCGAGCTGATGAACGGTAAAGGCATGCCGCAAGCCCTGAAAGACGCGGCGGAATTCTGCGACGACTGCGTGCAGAAAACGGCAAAACGCGGCGAGAGCCACTGGTACGGCCTCGCCTTTGAAGACAAATTGAAAGAGGGGAGAGGGCTATGAACAATATCCTTTCCGTTGAGAACCTGTGTCTGTGGTACGGGAGCCATCAGGCGCTCAAGGACATCAACATTGAAATTCCCGAAAAAAGCATTACGGCGCTCATCGGCCCGAGCGGCTGCGGCAAGTCGACGTTTTTAAAGACGCTCGACCGCATGAACGATTTGATCCCCGATGTGAAGATCACGGGCAGCGTCCGCTATAAGGGCGAGGACATTTTTGACTCGTCCGTCGATGTGAGCGAGCTTAGGCGTCAGGTGGGTATGGTGTTCCAGAAGCCGAACCCCTTCCCAATGAGCATTTACGACAACATTGCCTACGGTCCGCGCACGCACGGCGTGAAGAACAAGGCAAAGCTCGATGAGATCGTTGAAAAATCCCTGCGCGGCGCGGCGATTTGGGACGAGGTCAAGGACCGCCTGAAGAAAAACGCGCTCGGTCTCTCCGGCGGCCAGCAGCAGCGCCTTTGCATCGCCCGCGCGCTCGCGGTCGAGCCCGAGGTGTTGCTGATGGACGAGCCGACAAGTGCGCTCGACCCCATTTCGACGTCGAAGATCGAAGAGCTCGCGATGGAGCTCAAGGAGAAGTACACCATCGTCATCGTCACGCACAACATGCAGCAGGCGGTGCGTATTTCCGACCACACGGCGTTCTTCCTGCTCGGCGAGCTCGTAGAGTACGGCGAGACGGAGAAGCTCTTCTCCCAGCCGCAGGACAAGCGGACAGAAGATTACATCACGGGGAGGTTCGGTTAAATGAGAAGCCGGTTTGATGAACAGCTTGCGCTTTTGAACCGCGAGCTCATTGAGATGGGCGCGCTGTGCGAGGAGGTCATCGCCCTTTCGGCACAGGCGTTGACGGAGGGCAACGCGGAGCTGGCCGCGCGCGTCGCACCGCTTGATCAGGAGATCGACCGCAAGGAGCGCGAGATCGAGTCGCTGTGCCTAAAGCTTCTTCTGCAGCAGCAGCCCGTGGCAAAGGACCTGCGCCAGATCTCGGCGGCGCTCAAGATGATCACGGACATGGAGCGCATCGGCGACCAGGCCGAGGATATTGCCGAGATCATCACGTTCCTCGGCGGGCGCGGTGCGGAAAACAGTAATCTACTGCGCGAGATGGCGCGCTCGACCATCAAGATGGTGACCGAGAGCGTGGACGCCTATGTCAAGCACGACACGGCGCTTGCCGATCAGGTCATCGCTGAGGACGACACCGTGGACGACTATTTCGCGCGCGTGAAGAAGGACCTCATCAAGCGCATCGCGCAGGACCCCGATGACGGTGAATTCGCACTCGACCTGCTGATGATCGCCAAGTATTTTGAGCGCATCGGCGACCATGCGACGAACATCGCCGAATGGGTCATTTTCTCTGTGACAGGAGAGCATAAGGAGGGGTAAAGTATGATCTGGTGCGTGGAAGACGATGCCAGTATCCGCGATATCGAGGTATATGCCCTGCAATCGACCGGCTTTGAGGCCAAGGGCTTTGAAGACGGTACCTCGTTCTGGGAGGCGCTGCGCACGGGAAGACCCGAGCTTGTCGTGCTCGATGTGATGCTCCCCGGCATCGACGGGATGGAGCTGCTGCGCCGCATGCGCGCGGACGCAGCGCTTTCCGATATCCCTGTCGTCATGGCGACGGCCAAGGGTGCGGAATACGACAAGATCCGCGGTCTCGACCTCGGTGCAGACTACTATCTGACAAAGCCGTTCGGCGTGATGGAGCTCGTCTCCTGCGTCAAAGCGGTGCTGCGCCGCTGTGGCACGAAGACGGCAGCCCAGCTGCGCTGCGGCGGTCTGGTGCTCGACGAAGAGAGCCACACCGTCACGGCGGATGGAGAGAGCGTCGCGCTGACATACAAGGAATTCGAACTGCTGCGCCTGTTCCTCTCGCATCCCGGCACGGCGTTTTCGCGCGACCAGCTCATGGCGGACGTGTGGGGTACGGACTACTGCGGCGAGACACGCACGGTGGACATGCACATCCGCACGCTGCGGCAGAAGCTCGGCGCGTACGGCGAGAAGATCGAGACCGTGCGCGGCGTGGGCTACCGGATGGAGGGCAAGGCATGACAAAAAAGATCTTTCACTCCATCCTGCTTGTGGCGGGCACGGTGCTGCTGGCGAGCCTGCTCGTCATCATGGGCTGCCTGTACGAATACTTCGGGAGCGTCGAAAAAAAGCAGCTGCGCGACGAGCTGGAGCTTGCCGCCGTCGCCGTGAAGGAAAACGGGACGGAGTATCTCTCTCAGCTCTCCTCCGAGCGCTACCGCCTGACGTGGATCGAAAACGACGGTACGGTGCTCTACGACACCGTGACCGATGCCGAAAGCCTTGAAAATCACGCCGACCGCGTGGAGGTCAAGCAAGCGCTGGAATACGGCGAGGGCGAGAGTACGCGCTATTCCTCGACGCTGCTGCAAAAGACGATGTACTGCGCGGAAAGGCTCGCGGACGGGAGCGTGCTGCGCATTTCGATGAGCCGCGCGACGGCGGGTGTGCTGCTCGTCGGCATGGGGCAGCCCATTTTAGTGGTGCTGATCGTGGCGCTGATCCTGTCCTCTGTTTTAGCCAAGAGCCTGTCGCACCGCATCGTCCAGCCGCTCAACAAGCTGGACCTTGAGCATCCGCTTGAAAATGACGCCTATGAAGAGCTCGCCCCGCTGCTCGGGCGCATCAACCGCCAGCACTTGCAGATCGACGAGCAGATGGACGAACTTCAGCGCCAGCAGACGGAATTTTCGCAGATCACAAGCAGCATGCGCGAAGGGCTTGTGCTGCTCGATGAAAAAGAGCATGTGCTGAGTATCAACCCCGCGGCGGAAAAGCTCTTCGGCACGGACGAGAGCTGCGTCGGGCAGGACTTTTTGACCATCGACCGCAGCCACGACATGAGCCTTGCCATCGAGCGCGCCATGGACGAGGGGCACAGTGAGGCGCGCGTGGAGCGCGGCGGCCGTATCTGGCAGTTTGACGTCAGCCGCATCGGCGCAAGCGGCGCGGCGGTCGGCGCTGTGTTGCTGGCTTTCGACATCACCGAGCGCGAGACAGCGGAGCAGACGCGCCGTGAATTCACGGCGAACGTGTCGCACGAGCTCAAAACGCCGCTGCAAGGCATCATCGGCAGCGCGGAGCTGCTGGAAAACGGCATGGTGAAGCAGGAGGATGTCCCCCGCTTCGTCGGCCACATCCGAAAAGAAGCGCAGCGCCTTGTCACGCTGATCGGCGACATCATCCGCCTGTCCCAGCTCGACGAGGGCGACGAAATGCCGCGCGAGACGGTCGACCTGCTCACGCTTTCGCAGGAGGCGGCGGACGATCTCAAGACCGCGGCGGCGGAGAAGCACATCGCGATTGCTGTCGAGGGCGGGAGCGAGACCATCGGAGGCGTACGGCGGCTTTTGTACGAGGTCATCTATAACCTCTGCGACAACGCCATCAAGTACAACGTCGAGGGTGGCAGCGTGAAGGTAAGCGTCGGTGAACGGGACGGCAAGGCGTTCGTCTCCGTGGCCGATACGGGCATCGGCATCGCGCCGGAGCACCAGAGCCGCATCTTCGAGCGCTTCTACCGCGTGGACAAGAGCCACTCGAAGGCAAGCGGCGGCACGGGCCTCGGTCTTTCCATCGTCAAGCACGCCGTGCAGTACCATCACGGTACAGTCGAGCTTCATAGCGAAGAGGGCAAGGGCACGACGATCTGCATCCTGCTGCCGAAGGAGTAAGTGAATAGTAAGAGAGCCGCAGGCACAGCCTGCGGCTCTCGTTTTAGTTGACGATTCTCAATAATTCTCCGCGTGGATTTCGAAGTAGCTCTGGGGGTGGTTGCAGGTGGGGCAGACGTCGGGGGCCTTGGTGCCGACGACGATGTGGCCGCAGTTGCGGCACTCCCAAACCTTGACCTCGCTCTTTTCAAAGACCTTGGCGGTCTCGACGTTGCGCAGCAGCGCGCGGTAGCGCTCTTCGTGATGGCGCTCGATCTCGCCGACGAGGCGGAACTTCTGCGCCAGCTCGGGAAAGCCCTCTTCCTCTGCGGTCTTGGCGAAAGAATCGTACATATCGGTCCACTCGTAGTTTTCGCCCTCAGCGGCGGAGAGCAGATTGTCGGCGGTGGAGCCGATGCCCTGGAGCTCCTTGAACCACATCTTGGCGTGCTCCTTTTCGTTGTCCGCGGTCTTCTGGAAGAGCGCGGCGATCTGCTCATAGCCCTCTTTCTTGGCCGTGGAGGCGAAGAAGGTGTACTTGTTGCGCGCCTCGGATTCGCCCGAGAAGGCGGTGCGCAGGTTCTGCTCGGTTTTGGTGCCGGAATACTTGTTGGTCTTCATGATGAAATTCTCCTTTTTCTCTCAAAATTTAATGCTCTTCCTGCGCTTTGCGGCAGGCGGGGCAGAGATAGTGAATGCGAAGGTCGTAGGACTGGATGCGCGCGCCGAGCGCGGCTTCGATGTCGTGCGTCAGGTCGCTGAACTTGAAGTCCGCAAGCGCGCCGCAGCGGGTGCAGATCAGGTGATCGTGGCGCGTGGTGTTGTCGTAGCGGTCGGGCGCGCCGGGCTGCGACAGGCGGATGAGTTTGCCGTCCGCTACAAGCGCGTTGAGGTTGTTATACACCGTAGCTTGCGCAATTTTGGAATTTTCCTGCTTCATTTGCAGAAAAATCTGCTCGGCGGTCGGGTGCTCGGTGGAGCACAGGACGAGATCGAGAATCTGCTGGGCGTACTTGGTCATGTGTTTCTCCTGAATAAGAATTAGAATAATTCTTATTATAGCGATAAAAATAGAGTTATCAAGCAAAAAATCAAAAATAGTTTGCGTCATGCGCGCACGCGCTGCGGCATACCCTTTATGGAAAAGGGGGAATGAGATGGACCAGACGATAGCATTCCTAGGCGGCGACGCACGCATGCGCCTGCTTGCCCAGATGATGGCTGCGGAGGGATACGACATCTGCTCGTGGGAGCTGACCGGTGCGCCGAATAAACGGGCGCTGTGCGACGCGCTGAAAGCAGACATTATCGTCCTGCCGCTGCCGGCGGAGAAAAACGGCTATTTGAGCGGCACAGAGCTCACGATGGAGAGCCTGCTGCGCTCGCTGCGGCGCGAGCACCGCATTTTCGCGGGCAATGTGGGAAACGACGCGTCAACGCTCGCGCAGTCGTTGGGGCTTACGATCACGGACTACTTTGCCTCGGAAGAGCTGAGCGTGCGCAACGCGATCCCGACGGCGGAGGGGGCTATCGAGGCGGCGATGAAGCACACGAGTGTCACGCTGCACGGCACGCCATGCCTCGTGCTCGGCTTTGGCCGCATCGGAAAGGTGCTCGCGCACGATCTGAGCGCGCTGGGAGCGAAGGTCAGCGTCAGCGCGCGCAAGCGGTCGGACCTTGCGTGGATCGACGCGTTCGGCTACGCGCCGCTGCACACGAACCGCCTCTCCGGCACGCTGGGGGAATTCCGCGTGGTGTTCAACACCGTGCCGCATCAGGTATTGGACAAAACGCTCCTTGCCGAGCTGCCGCCGGACTGCCTGCTCATCGAGCTTGCGAGCGCGAGCGGCTTTGACATGGACGCGGTCGAAACGCTGCGCCTTTCGTATCTCAAGGCAGGGGGACTGCCCGGGCGCGTCGCGCCAGAGACGGCGGCGCGCGCCATCAAAAAGACGTTATGTCGACTCATCAAGGAGGAAGCATGAAGATCGGATTTGCCTTTTGCGGCTCGTTCTGCAACCATCCCGAGCTGCTGAAACTCTACGAGGACATCGCGCGCGAGCACGAGATTGTGCCAATTTTGTCGGAAAACGCGGCGAAGTATTCCACGCGCTTCGGCACGGCGGAGGACTTCGTCACCCGCGTGGAGGCGCTGGCGGGGAGGAGGGCCGTGCGGAATATCGTCGAAGCCGAGCCCCTCGGCCCGCAGGGGGCGATGGAAGTGCTCGTCATCGCGCCCTGCACGGGAAACACGCTTGCCAAGCTCGCCCACGGCATCACGGACGGCGCGGTGACGATGGCGGCGAAGGGGCACCTGCGCAACGGCAAGCCCGTTGTGCTTGCCATTGCGACGAATGACGGCTTATCCGCGAGCGCGCCGAACATCGCGGTGCTGCTGAACCGCAAGAACTACTATTTTGTCCCCTTCGGGCAGGACAACACCGAGGCGAAGCCCACGTCGCTGATCGCGGACTTCCGCAAAATTATCCCGACGGCCGAGGCGGCGCTGGAGGGAAGACAAATTCAGCCGATTTTGCTGTGAAACGAAAAAAGGCAGGAATTTCCTGCCTTTTTTGCGATGTAACAATAAACTTGCGCGCGATTTTTGTCAATGCTCGCTGAACTTGCTTGAAAAATCCCCCTCGCTTCTTTATACTTTGCCATAGAGAGGAGAGAGGAGGGAGCGCGAATGGACGAAAACCTGCGCGAGACAACAGAGCTTCCGGAGAGCGGAGGGACTGCGCCGAGCGAAGAGAATGAGCCAGAGACGAAGAGCATCCGCTTTGTGCCCAGCGCCTATGACCCGCGCGGCATCGAGCAGTGGCTTTCCGAGCGCGCGGCGGAGGGGAAGCTCCTGCTCCGCTACGACGATTTTGTGATCGGCGAGCCGCGCGACTGCCGCTATCACCTGGAACCTGCCGCGGACGATGACGACCCCGACGAGCTGTTGCGCGAAAAGCGCGCCCGCCTGGGCTGGGGGTACGTCTGCCGGACGAAGGACGGCATTTTCTACATCTGGCGCGGCGAAAAGACCGCGCACGTCCCCACGCCGAAGGACTGTACGGATTCCTATGGCTACCGCAGACTGTGCAAAAAGCTGCGCCGCAGCTATTTCCTGCCGATGATCTATCTGCTGATGGACGCGGGGCTCATTTTTCTTGTGTTTTACGCGTGGAGTATCCCGCTGCTGTCGCTGCTCACGATGCCGAAGAATGATGTGATTCAAGGTGTTTCGCTACTCCTTGGCAGCATCATCGGTATGTTCAGCGGCGCGCAGGAGAGGAAAGAGATGCGCACGCTCAAGCGCGCGATGGAGGACTGCGAATATGTGGAGAAGATGCCGCGCAACCGCTGGGCTGGAGTGGATCGCGCGCTTTCGCTCATTGTCGTTGTGCTGATGGTCGCGGTGCTCTTCGGAAAAGGGGGATACAGCAAGTACGGCGATGACTATGATGAGCCGACGCTGCCCTATCTTCGCGCCGAAGAGCTCGGCGGCAATCCGTTCGACTGGTGCTATCAGCGAGATCTTTCCACCCCGCTCGGCGGGTATGTGTATTCTGTCGGAGAAACGCCGCATGCGGGAATGATCGACGGCTGGGAGCAGCTGAGCACAGAGGTAGACTTCTACGCCCCGCGTATCTCCGCACTGGCAAAGCCCTTGACACATGAGCTGCGGGACTATTTTATGGAAGACGGTGCGCAGACGCTTTCGATTGACGGCTTTGACGAAGCGTACTACGCAGAATTTATCAAACCAAATACCCGGCTTCCAAATGAACCGGACGAAGTCCACCAGTTTCTTATCCTGCGCCGCGGGGGAGAGATGCTTTACTTCCGCACCGAGGCGCCCGACGACCTGCGCGAGCATCTGGACGAATTTGCAGATATCTTTGATCAGTACAGCGAATTAGCATAAAAAGAAGTGCGTTCCTAACGGGAACGCACTTCTTTTTTGCTATCTTGTCACTGCTCTAACTTTTTGAGCTCGTCGAGCTGGCCCTCCAGTGTGGTGAACGCCTCGGGCAGCTGCGCGACGGCAGCGTCCGCGCGCTTGAGCCCGTTCGACACGCTCTCGCAAGTCGCGCCGAGCGTCGAGAGCACCTGCTCGCAGTGCCCTCTGCATGCCGCGATCATTGCCTGCAAACGCTCGTGCGTGGCGGCGTCGAGCGCGTCGGCGCGCTCACGGGCGGAGAGCTCAATGTCGGCGATGTGCGCCTTGACGCGGCCGTATTCCTCGACCTGCGGGCGAAGCTCGTCAAGCTCGCTTAAAAGGCGCTTGCGCTCCTGCTCGGCGGCGGAAAGGCGTTCGGCGTGCTGCGCTTCCAGCTCGGCGATGCGCTGCTCGGCAGCCTCCTCTTTGGCTTTCAGCTGGCGGTCGCAGTCGGCCTTGGCGCTCGCGAGCTTCTGCGCGCCCTCTTCGATCTGCGCGCGCAGCTCGGAGATCGTCTCCTGCGCGGCGGTCAGACCCTTTTTGAGCGCGTCCTGCGCGCTGGACGCGGTCGAATAGGACTCGGCGAGCTTGTCACGCTCACGCTCGGCGGCGGCGAGCTTGTCGCGCAGCTCCGCGTTCTCGCGGCAGAGGCCGTCGCTCTCCTGCTCGAGCGCTTCGATCTGCTGCTTGCTCTCGAGCGAGGTTTTTTCGATATAACGAATGACGTCATCGCGGTTGAAGCCGCCGAAGACGGAGCTCTTGAAGGTATTTTCCATGATTTTCCCACCTTTTCCTTTGTCAATGTTATGGTAACACAAACCCGCCGCGATGACAAGGAAAAAAGCGCGACCTCTTAAGGCCGCGCTTTTACGGTTTTATCGGAGAGGGAAGGAAAAGCTCTTGCCCTTCTTGGTGAAAGTAAAGCTCTCCTGCTCTTCGCCGCCGACTTTGGTGCAGCGCACGCGCTCGGCGCTCACGCTGCCGCTGATGTCGCCGCAGATGACGCTGTCGCTTGCGCGGACGTTGCCCTTGACCTCGCCGCAGCGGACGCTGTCGTTTGCGGACACGTCGCCGCCGACATTGCCGCAGGTGACGCTGTCGCTCGCGCGGACATTGCCCTGCACGTCGCCGGAGCAGTGCACGCTGTCGCCCGCCTGCACGCTGCCGCCGATATTGCCGCAGGTCACGTCATCGCCCGCGGACACATCGCCGCCGACGTCGGCGCAGGTCACGCCGTCACCGGCTCTGACGCTGCCGGAGATCGTCGAATCGGTGCAGACGACGGAAAAATCGCTGTAAATATCCTGCGCCGTGCCGGAAAAGTGCAGCTCGACGGTTTTGCGGATCTCGTCGTATTTGTCGTGGCGGAACAGGCTCCCCTGTTTCGGTTGGAGCAGCCGGTGCCCCTGAAAGAGCACGGCGTGGATGGCGTCGTCATCCTCCCACGGCAGCTCTGCCGTGATGGGCAAAATCTGGCTGTCCGCTTCCGCTTTTTGGGCGGTTTTTGCCATGCTTTCGCGTCCAAAGAGCTCGTCGAGGCTGAGCTCCAGCGTGTCGGCCAGCAGCGGCAAAAGCTGCAGGTCGGGGCAGCAGACATCGCCCTCCCACTTTGACACGGCCTGATTGCTCACACCGAGCTTGTTTGCCAGCGCCTCTTGTGTCAGTCCTTTTTCTTTACGGCGGCGCAGAATGCGCGCGCCCATTGTCGATTCTTCCAAGTTGTCTATCCTCCTGCACTGCATTATAATAGTAAAGTGAGCGTTGGAAACGCGATGAGCGGGTGTCCCGCGTCGAACAGGAAGTCAGGCGCCGACGTTTCCCTCATATTCAGGCAGCACATCGCGTGCAAACGCCTGATCGCCGATCGTAACATGTTGGTCCTTCCTTGCCCCGTGCTGCAGCCGCGGCTTTGAATCACCGGTTATGGACTCAGTATAGGGGGCATGGGGAGGATTGACAATGGCGCAGTGGTTGAATCGGGGAAAATCCTTTCCAACCGCCAGTTGGAAAATGAAATTTTCCCTGATTTTTCAAGAAAAACTCAGTGCCGGATGACGGTGATCTCGCCCATATCCTTGGTGTAGTCGACCACATGCTGGAGGAAAAGCTGCGTGATCGTGGAGGGGAGGAAGCCTTTTTTCACGGCGATGCCGATCTCGCGCGACTGCTTGACGTTGAGCGGCAGCGCGGCGACGCGGTAGCGTCCGGGCTTGATGAGCAGGCTGTGCACGATGCCGACGCCAAGTCCCGCCTCGACCATGGATAAGAGCGCAAAGTCGCTCGTCGTGTCATAGGTGACCTCGGGATGGATGTTGTAATGGTCGAGCAGACGGTTGAACTCGTAGTCCTCGATCTCCATCAGGCGCACGAAGTTCTCGTGCGGCAGCTGCTCGAGCGGGAAGACCGAGGCGCCCGCCATCGGGTGATCCTTCGGGAGGATGGCGACCATCGTGTCGTGCAGGATGGGCGTCGTCTCAAAGTCGTTGGAGGCGGGGATGGCAAGAAAGCCGCAGTCGATCGCGCCGCGGCGCAGCCATTCGGAAATTTCATAATACTCGCCAGTCATCAGCTGGATCTGAATGTTGGGGTACGTCTGGTGGAAGTCCTTCAGAATTTCCGGCAGCAGGCTGATGGCAAGGCTCGTAAAGCACCCGAGGCGCAGCGTGCCGGACTGCACGCCATGCAGCTCGGACACGGCAAAGTTGAGGTCCTCATAGTCCTTGACGATCTCGCGGATCGTGGGCAGGAGCACCATGCCGTCGGAGGAGATCTCGATGCCGGAGTGGTTGCGCGTTAAGAGCTTGACCTGCCAGTCCTGCTCAAGATCGGAGATCATCTTGCTCACGGCGGACTGTGTGTAGCCCAGTTCGTTCGCCGCCTGGGTGATGCTGCCGGTCTCCACAGTGCGGAGATAGGCAATATATTTACGAATACTCATTATAAATGCCCTCAATAATCAACAATACCTCAAAGATTCCATTTTGGAATGCGCATATAAAAATATATTCGCTTTTCAAAACGACTTCTGGATTATACAATATCACCAAAGAAAATTCAATGCCCGCACACAGAATTTTCCAAGCAGTACAAAAACATCAGACGAATTAAAGGATAAACAAGGAGGAAAACAGACATGATCCATTATTCCTGCATCGGTGCTACCGGTTATGTTTGCGGCGAAGTGCTCCGCATGATGGTCAACCATCACGAGGGTGAGCTCGTCAACGTGCTCGATACTTACGGTGTCGGCGATGCCATCTCCACGCATCACCCCGCTCTGCGCGGCTTCTATGATCAGGTCATCATGGACCTCACGGAAGAGAACGTCCGCGAGACCGCGAAGAAGAGCGACGTCATTATGATCCAGGTCCCCTCCGGTGACGTGGCCAAGTGGGCGGAGATCGTGCTCGCTGAGGACTGCGCCATCATCGATATCGGCGCTGACATCCGCTTCCGCGACGTCGACGTCTGGGAGAAGTGGTACGGCCAGAAGCACCCCGACGCCAAGATGACCCACGACGCTGTTTACTGCATCCCCGAGGTCATGCGCGACCTTGCCAAGGGCAAGAAGCTCATCGCCAACCCCGGCTGCTATCCCACCGCCTCCACCCTCGGCCTGCAGCCGATGCTCAAGGCCGGTCACATCGTTGACAACACCATCGTCATCGACGCCAAGAGCGGCTACACCGGCGCCGGCCGCCGTCCCGCTCTCAACAAGCTCCTCACCGAGGCGGAGAACAACTTCTGCGCTTACGCTCTCGGCGGCGGCCACCGCCACACGCCCGAGATCGAGCAGAACATCGCCTACATCACCGGTAAGGATCTGATGAAGCCCGAGACCTGGCAGTACATCAACTTCCAGCCGCACCTCCTGCCCCAGGTTCGCGGCATCGAAGTCACCATCTACGCCACCTGCGACAGAGACTTCACCAACGAGGAAGTTTACGAGCTCTACAAGGACTTCTACAAGGATGAGCCTTTCGTCAAGGTCTTCCCGGCGAGCCTGCCCGTTCAGACCAAGTGGGTCTACGGCACGAACTTCTGCGAGATGACCCCGACCTTCGACGCGCGTACCCACCGCCTGATCGTCTCCTCCGTGATCGACAACATCGGCAAGGGCGCAGCCGGCCAGGCCATCCAGAACATGAACCTCATCATGGGCCTGCCCGAGACCACCGGCCTCATGATGCCCCCGATGTATCCGTAATTTTCGGTTCGACGAGTTTCGACCCGATTTAGGCAAGAATGCTGTTAAACTAACGTTAAGAGAGGAGATCCCCCCACATGTCCAATCTGAAAAAGATCGAGGGCGGCGTTACCACGCCGCAGGGCTTCACCGCCGGTGCGGTCTACACCGCCATCAAAAAGCGCGAGAACAAGAAGCCCGACGTCGCTGTTCTCTACTCCGACCTGCCCTGCTCCTGCGCGGCCTGCTTCACCACGAACAAGTTCTGCGCAGCTCCGGTCATCCTTGACCGCGAGATCCTGAAAAAGGGCAAGGCCCGCGCCGTCGTCATCAATTCCGGCAATGCCAACGCCGCCACCGGCAAGCAGGGCATCGAAGACGCCCGCACCGTTGAGCGCGAGGCGGAAAAGCTGCTCGGCCTCGGCGAGGACGAAGTGTTCGTCTGCTCCACCGGCGTCATCGGCCAGAGACTTCCGGTCGACAAGGTGCTTCAGGGCATCCGCGAGATCATTCCCGCAAAGCTTGCCAAGGAGAACGGCTCCGAGGCTGCCTACGCCATCATGACCACCGATACCGTCCGCAAGGAGTGCGCCTATGAGCTGCAGCTCTCCACCGGCACCGTGAAGATCGGCGCGATGGCCAAGGGCTCTGGCATGATCCACCCCAATATGGCGACGATGCTCGTCTACGTGACGACCGACGCCAAGGCGGATCCCGCAGACCTGCAGAAGATGCTCTCCGCGGCTGTGGATAAGAGCTTCAACATGTGCACCGTCGACGGCGACACCTCCACGAACGACTCGATCTTCCTGCTCGCCAACGGCGCTTCCGGCGTTGAGATCAAGACCGAAGAAGACAAGAAGGCGATGGCCGACCTCGTGCTCGCCATCTGCACCGATATGGCCCGCCGCGTCGCTTCCGACGGTGAAGGCGCGACCCACCTCATCGAGGTCGAGGCCTACGGCCTGCCCACCGAGCACGACGCGCGCCTGGTCGCCAAGTCCATCGCGGGCTCCATGCTCTTCAAGGCTGCCGTCTTCGGCCGCGACGCCAACTGGGGCCGCATCATGGCCGCTGCCGGTTACTCGGGCGCTGACGTTGACCCGACCCGTGCCGACTGCATCATCAAGAGCACTGCCGGCGAAGTGCAGGTCATGAAGGACGGCTTCGGCGCGGACTTCAGCGAAGAGCTCGCCAAGAAGGTCCTCACCGAGCATGACATTACCGTCATCGTCCGCTTCTATCAGGGCGACGGCGAGGCCAAGGCCTGGGGCTGCGACCTCACTTACGATTACGTCAAGATCAACGGCGACTACCGCACCTAATTTTTGAAGGAGGCTCCACCATGAGCGATATCGCAAACAAGGTCGAAACTCTGATGGAGGCAATGCCTTACCTTCAGAAGTATCAGGGTAAGATCATCGTCATCAAGTACGGCGGCAACGCCATGATCAACGAAGAACTCAAGGACGCCGTCATGCACGACGTGGTGCTGCTCAAGCTCCTCGGCATGAAGCCCGTGCTCAGCCACGGCGGCGGCCCCGGCATCAACAAGATGCTCGAAAAGCTCGACATCCCCGTCGAGTTCATCGAAGGCCTGCGCTATACCTCCGCCGACATCATGCGTGTTGTCGAGATGGTGCTCGTCGGCCAGGTGAACACCGAGCTCGTCGGCTTTATCAACAAGCTCGGCGGCAAGGCGGTCGGTCTTTCCGGCGTCAGCGGTGACATCTATCACTGCCACCAGCGCGACGAGGTCCACGGCTACGTGGGCGACATCGACTATGTCGATCCCAAGCCCATCTTCGCCATGCTCGACGCGGGTTACATCCCCGTCATTGCCCCCGTCGGCACCGACGGTCAGGGCCACACTTTCAACATCAACGGCGATACCGCCGCGGGCAAGCTCGCTTCCGCGCTGGGCGCTGAAAAGCTCGTGATCCTCACCGATATCGAGGGCCTGTGCAACGACATCAAGATCCGCGACGTCATCAGCTATCTGAACATCGAGGATGTCAAGGCGCTCAAGGACAAGGGCACGATCGCCGGCGGCATGATCCCGAAGGTCGACTGCTGCGTGCAGGCCATCGAAGAGGGCGTGACGAGCGTCAACATCATCGACGGCCGCAAGCCGCACTCCGTGCTCTACGAGGCATTCACGAACGAGGGCACCGGCACGACGATCGGCACCGCACAGCCGAGCGTCGGCATCAAATGGTAAAACATACACCCAACTTTTATTATAGGAGGACATAATAATGATCGAAAAGTTCAAGACCAACGCCGAAGTCATCGAGAACGGCGACAAGTATCTCTATGGCAACCACGTCCGTATGCCCCTTTCCATCGAGCGCGGCGAAGGCGCTTACGTCTTCGATAAGGACGGCAACAAGTACCTCGACTTCATCGGCGGTATCGCCGTCAACGGTCTCGGTCACTGCCATCCCGCGATCGTGAAGTGCCTCGAAGAGCGCGCCCACACGATCCTGCACTGCTCCAACTACTTCTACAATGAGCCCGCCGTCCAGACCGCGAAGCTCATCGTCGAGAACAGCTGCTTCGACAAGGTGCTGTTCGCCAACTCCGGCGCTGAGGCCAACGAAGGCCAGATCAAGCTCGCCCGCAAGTACGCCAAGGATCACGGCCATCCCGAGCGCTTCGTCGTCATCACGATGAAGAACTCCTTCCACGGCCGCACCCTCGCGACCTGCACGGCCACCGGCCAGTATGCGGTGCACCGCTACTTCGAGCCCCTGCCCTCCGGCTTCCGCTATGCTGAGTTCAACAACCTCCAGTCCGTCAAGGACATCATGGACGAGTACGTCTGCGCCATCCTGACCGAGCCTGTCCAGGGCGAGGGCGGCGTGCGTCCCGCTTCCCAGGAATTCCTGCAGGGCCTGCGTGACCTGTGCGATGAGAAGGGCATCCTCCTCATGTTCGACGAGGTCCAGGTCGGCTCCGGCCGTACCGGCAAGCTCTTCGCGCATCAGAACTACGGCGTTGAGCCCGATACCTGCTCCATGGCCAAGGCGCTCGGCTCCGGCGTGCCCATCGGCGCTGTCTGCGCCCGCGGCGAGGCTGCCAAGACCCTGACGCCCGGCACCCACGGCTCCACCTTCGCCGGCGGTCCTCTCGCCTGCGCGCTCGCTGCCACCACGCTCGACGTGATGATCAACGACGGCGTCATCGAGAACTCCCGCAAGATGGGCGAGTACTTCCGCAAGCAGGCCCACGAGATCATCGAGAAGAACCATCCCGAGACGGTCAACGGGATCCGTGGCCTCGGCCTGATCGACGGCATCCAGCTCAACAAGCCCTCCGGCCAGCCCGTCGTCGACCTGTGCTTCAAGGACAGCAACGTCCTGATCAACAACACCAACGGCAACGTCCTGCGCTTTGTCCCGCCGCTGATCGTCAATGAAGAGGAGATCGACATTGTCATCAAGGCTGTTGATGAGGCCATGACCAAGCTCGGCTGGTAATTATCTCGGATACTACCTCGCGTTTCTTGCCTGCGAGGCCGGCGGCACGGGTTCCCTTCCCGTGCCATGCCGGAAGTATACATGACCTCATCCCCGGCCTGCCGATGGGGGATCGGCGGGCCGGGGAGAGAGGTATTTTCTGCATTTTACAAGCAGCATTTCACCCCTTGTGTTGTGCCAGTGTAAAATCCAAAAGGAGGAGTGCGATCCAAAACCTGCATCGGTAGATACCACGAGAATTGAAGAAGGAAAGAGCATTACCGTAAAACTGCGTTCACCATTCAAAAACACTTGCTATCGCTATGGAATCATGCTAAAATGAATGCATAGATATCCATACAAATAGCGAAGCGACCCCCAAAATTTCGAAAGGTTGGTAACACTATGAGTAAGGAAAAAAGAATGCCCAAACTGTGGGAAGCCCTGTTGACGCTGGCGATCCTGATCGCGGCACTCGCGGTCGGTATCATCATCTTCGGCGTTGACCCGCACGTACCCATGTTTGTCGGCGTAATGGCTGCCGCAATCATGGCACTGCATCTCGGTTATAAGTGGGATGAAGTTGAAAAGTCCATGATGGACGGCATCTACAAAGCATTGCAGTCCATCTGCATCCTGATCATCGTCGGTATCCTGATCGGCGTGTGGATCAACGCGGGCGTTGTGCCTACGATGATTTATTACGGCCTGAAAGTCCTCAAGCCCGCGATTTTCTTCATCGCGTGCGTTCTCATTTGCTCCATCACCTCTCTTGCCACCGGTACGTCCTGGGGCACGATGGGTACGATGGGCGTTGCCCTGATGGGCATTGGCTTCGGCCTTGGCATGAGCCCCGGCATGACTGCCGGTGCCGTCCTCTCCGGCGCCTACTTCGGCGATAAGATGAGCCCGCTGTCCGATACGACGAACCTCGCTCCCGCCATGGCCGGTACGGACGTTATCACCCACGTCAAGTCCATGATCCTGCCCACCGGCATCACCTACGCCATCACCCTGATCTTCTTCGGCGTTCTCGGTGTGATGCAGTATCACGGCGGCGATGCGGATATGTCCCGCGTGATCGAGTTCTCCAACGCGCTGAACGCCGCGGAGGGCGGTATCTTCAACATCAACCCGCTGCTGCTCCTGCCTCCGGTCGTCGTTATCGTGGCAGTTGCCCTGAAGGTTCCCGCGATCCCCGGCATTACCCTCGGCATTGTTGCCGGTGTCATCCTGGGCCTCATCTTCCAGCCCGGTGCCTGCACGCTTGGTACCATCTTCGATTATGGTAAGAACGGCTACTACTTCTCCGACGAAGCGCTCGCCATGTTCGAAGCCAGTCTTTCTCCCGAAACGAGCTACACCATGACAAGACTCCTGGAAAGCGGCGGTATCATGGGTATGATGTCCTCCGTCTCCATGACGATCATCGCCATGATGTTCGGCGGTATCATGGAGCAGACCCACCAGCTCGAGGTCATCGTCAACTCCCTCAAGAAGTTTGCAAAGGGCCCTGCGGCTCTCGTTGGCCTGACCGAAGTGACCTGCGTTCTCTCCAACGCCACCATGCCCGAGCAGTACATCTCCATCGTGGTTCCCGGCCGTATGTATGCCGAGGAGTATCACAAGATGGGCGTGCACCCGGCAGTTCTGTCCTCTGCCCTTGAAGGTGCCGGTACCGTTACCTCCGCTCTGATCCCCTGGAACACCTGCGGTGTGTTCATTAAGGACACCCTGAACATCGCTCCTTGGGGCGCCGGCGGTTACGGTCCCTGGGCCATCTTCAACTGGCTGATGCCCATCATCAACTGGCTGTGCGTGCTGATCGGCTGGACGCTCAAGGATCTTGCGGGCAAGCCCTTCAAGAAGAGCAAGAAAGTCGCGCAGTAAATCAGTTAGCGACCCAACAGAAAGGTCCCTACCTAAAGGAATTAAAAAATCATGACAATGAATCGGAATCAATATCCCTGTGTGGAATTCGATCTCGATAAATTGGCAGCGAATCTGGCAGCGCTCGTAGAGCGCTGCCATGATTCGCTCATCGAGGTCGCGGGCGTCGTCAAGGCTGTGTCGTCGCTGCCGGAGATCGTGCGCGTTTATGAAGAGAGCGGCGTGAAGTTCATCGCCACGTCCCGCATCAGCCAGATGCGCGCGATCCGCGAGGCGGGTATCTGCAAAAAGCCGCTGATGCTCATTCGTATCCCGATGCTCTCCGAGCTCCCCGACGTGGTGGAGCTGTGTGACATCAGCCTGCAGAGTGATATTATTGTGCTGCGTGCGCTGAACGAAGAGGCCAAAAAGCAGGGCAAGGTGCACGAGGTCATCCTGATGATGGATCTCGGCGACCTACGCGAAGGCTTTTGGAACGAGGAGGATGCGCTTGATGCCGCGCTCGAGATCGAGCATGAGCTCAAGAACCTGCGCCTTGCGGGCGTGGGCGTGAATTTGAGCTGCTACGGCTCTGTCACACCGAATAAGCGCAACATGCAGGGCCTTGTCAGCCTCGCGTCCGACATTGAGCGCGAGATCGGCCGCAAGCTTGACTACATCAGCGGCGGCGCGTCGACATCCGCCTACATGGCGATGAACGGCACGATGCCCTACCGCATCAACCTGCTGCGCCTTGGCGACATCGGCCTTCGCGGCGAGACGGACAACTTTGCGCCCGACTTTTTGCAGACGGGCGTCATGACCATCAAGGCGGAGGTCATCGAGTGCCGCGACAAGCCGAGCTTCCCGGTCGGTGAGCTGAGCGTGAACGCGTTCGGCGAGGTCGGCCACTACGAGGATCGCGGCATCCGCCGCCGTGCGCTTGTCGCGATGGGCCGCGTGGATTACGGTAACTGCTTCGATCTTGTCCCGCGTATGGAGGGCATCGAGGTCATCGGCGCTTCGTCTGACCACACGATCCTTGACGTCGAGGCCGTGAAGGACAAGGTCCATGTGGGCGATGTGCTGGAGTTCGGCATCAAGGCATACGGGCCGATGGCGTATCTCACCAGCAGCGACGGCGTTCACATGGTGTTCAAGGGCGGAAAGCAAAACGCCTGATCGAAAAGAGAAAAAAGAGAGAGGAAAACGGTATGCCGACGGTGAGCGAGTTTTGGGACGGCCGTGCGCAGAATTACGACGCGCAGGTCGGCAACCACTACGCGGAGGCCTATGAGAAGACCGCCGCGCACTTCAAAAAATATCTCAAGCCGACGGATGCCGTGCTGGACTTTGCCTGCGGGACGGGGATCGTGACGTTTGCGGTCGCGCCCTCGGTGCAGTCTGTGCGCGCGATCGACGTATCCGGTGAAATGGTGCGCCGCGCGCAGGAAAAAGTCAAAGCGCAGGGCGTGGAGAACGTGACCGTCACGCAGACGGATCTGTTCGACGGCTGCCTTGCAGAGGGATCTTTCAATGCGGTGCTGGCCTGCAATGTGCTGCTCTACATCGAAGATCGGAGCGCGGCGCTTGCGCGCATCCGCGCGCTCTTGAAGCCGCAGGGAACGCTGCTGCTGGTATCGGACTGTCTGGGAGAGGGGCTCACGCGCGAGCGTGTGCGCAAGTGGTTCGAATACAAGACCGGCAAACGCCCCTACGTTGCATTTGACACGATGCGCTCGCTCGAACGGTCGGTCGCCGACGCGGGGTTCGCGGTGCTGGAGCGGGAGAATCTCTTTCCCGCGCCGCCGAATTTGTTCCTTGCGGCGAAAAAGGTATAAATGCCCAAAATGTAAAGACCCCGCACACCGTTTTGTGAAGTGACCCCGAAAAGTTAGACAAATATTTTTAGCGCAAATTGTTCAAGCAGCCGAAAGGGCTTGCTGTCTGTGAATTGCAGGCGGCAAGCC
>OGME01000526.1_pt1 | contig 35544 bp, 35 predicted proteins | sample 1572981 | NCBI WGS metagenome assembly OGME01 (sample SAMEA2581902, study PRJEB24529) | metagenome | biome: Human gut stool | place: China | collected 2011
TCGTGAGGCATACGACAGACTTTATCCCAATGCTTTGGAAGAAATGAAAGAACAACTAACAAGCAATATCATCCGTAGTGATAGTAAAGCTGTAGAGTTTTATAAGACCTACCGGCCCGCCATCTCACTGGATCGTCAGGCGGAATATGTACTGAATGCCGAGGTGATGAACGAACTGATCCGCGTGGAGAAAGAGACCAGAGCTTTGCATAGCAAGTGCGGTTACAGCCGTAAATCCATCGTGTGGGAAACGGTGCAAGGCACATGTGAGAAGTTGCGCGAACGCTATGGACATACACTGCCCACAACCCGTCTCCGCGAGAAATTCAACGCTTACAAGAAGGCCGGATATATCGCCCTTGTAAACAAGAATACAGGCAACCAGGCGGCACGTGTGGTAGTTCCCGAAGTGGCTCGTCTGTTGCTGAAACTTCGCCGGAGCATTGTTCCCCGCTATACCGAGGCGCAGATCTTCGATGAGTATAACCGTCAGGCAGTAGAACGCGGGTTGAATATCATCAAATCGCCTACTACTATAAAGAACTATCTTAATGATCCGGCTGTAATGCCGATGTGGTATGCAGCCGTATACGGCATGCAGAAGTGGAAAGCCAAGTATGCCAGTCTGATGAAGACCAGCCTCCCGCAGATGCGTGATGCATTATGGTATGGCGATGGTACCAAACTAAATCTCTACTACAAAAATGAACAAGGAAAGATGTGTACCACCAGTGTATATGAAGTGATGGACGCTTACAGTGAGACTTTGCTTGGGTATGACATATCCCCGAATGAGAATTTTGACAGCCAGTACCGGGCTTACCGTATGGCCGTTGAAGTCTCCGGCAGCCGTCCTTATGAGATTGTGACTGATAACCAGGGCGGACATAAGAAAGGTGATGCAGCAGGTTTCTTCCAACGTCTTACGATACTTCATCGCCCCACGATGCCCTATAACGGACAATCCAAAACGATCGAAAATGCTTTCTACCGTTTTCAGGCGCAGGTTCTTCATGCCATCTGGCATTTCACAGGACAGAATGTGAATACCAAAAAACTGAATAGTAAGCCCAATCTGGAATTCATAGAGGAGAATGCCTATGCGCTTCCCACACTCGAGGAACTGAAGGCTATTTACAAGGAATGCCGTAACCGATGGAACAATGAGGAAAAGCATTTTGCTACCGGTATTCCTCACATGGAGATGTATCGTATGAGTGAGAACTCCGAAGCTGTGCCTGTTAACGAAATCGACATGATGCAGATGTTCTGGCTGTGTCATCCCGAAGCAGTAACATACACCAATTATGGTCTGCGGTTTAAGATTGACAAGCAGCAATACCACTATGATGTATATGCAGCCGATGGTCTGCGCGATGAAGCCTGGGCGCTCCGCAATACCGGACGTGAATTCACTGTAATGTATGATCCCATGGACATGACCCGCGTGGAATTGTGGCGTAATACCGCCACCGGTGCCAAGTATAGCGCCACCGCCACTCCAAAAGTTTCTGTCAGCCGAGCCACCCAAGAACGTACTCCTGAAGAAAGCGGCTTCATGCGGCGCACCATTGAACGCAACAAGGAGACCATGGCCGCCATCCAACTGGAAGGCGAACGGTTTGACCTTGATGAGCGTATTGCTGCCGAACTTTTCGGCCTTTCCACTCCGAAACCTAAAAATCTCAGCAGGAAGAAAATGGACGAATGTCGTGAAAGGTATGACCATGGTAAACTTTCCGTTCCTCTCTCCTTACCGGAGAAACGCAAACAGGAGGAAACCGAAATCGATAATGAAGCCGATTATTCCACTGTAGGGGAATACACCAAGGCACTTTCCAATATGACACTGGATGAGCTGGCATTGGACAGGTTTTAAACAATAATCAATAATCAATTAAATACTATTCAAACTATGAAAGGATTAACCAAACAAGACAAAAACGATATCCGCGATGCACTGATGGGCTATTGTGAGAATTTTCCCAGCCGTAACCGCGCCAGCGAAAGCCTGCAGGGGGTTAGTGCGGCTGTAGTAAGCCAGATTTTAAACACCAAGTATGAAAGTATCTCCGATGATATGTTTAGCCGCATAGCGGCGCAAATCGGTTTCAGTTTTGAACGTTGGACCATTTGTGAAAGTGAGAACTACCGTCTCGCCACTTACGTGCTGGCCGATGCCCAAATGTACAAGAACGTTACCTGGATGGTGGGTGATGCAGGTTGTGGAAAGACTACTGCAGCCATAGAATTTCGTCGTACACATCGTAACGTGTTCTATATTCTTTGCTCGGAAGACATGAGACGCAGTGATTTTGTTCGGGAAATGGCCAAACAGGTAGGTGCGCCTACTGACAGCACCAACAATTTGCGTGACATGCTGGATTATGCTCTTGGCATGATTGGTTTCCTGCAGAACCCGCTGCTTATTTTTGATGAGGGCGACAAGCTGACAGACTGCGTGCTGAACTACTTCATCAGCATCTACAACCGTCTGGAGGGACGTGCCGGTATTGTATTCATGAGTACTGACTACATCAAGCGCCGCGTGGACAACGGGCTGCGTTACAACAAGAAAGGCTACAAGGAAATCAACAGCCGTATAGGCCGCAAGTTTTTCGATTTGAACGCCACCGGCCGCAATGATATATACGCCATTTGTCAGGCCAACGGATTGACAAATGAAGCTGAGATAAAGCGTGTAATGAAAGATGTGGAGGCTTGTGATAATGACCTGCGCCGGGTTAAACGTGTAGTTCATGCACAAAAACGGCGTGCCGAGCAGCAGAAAGGGAGGGATGAAGAATGAATGTAAGACATGAAGATGCTGCAGGGGAAAAGGAGAAAAAGATAACCTTTGACCGAAATGCTAAAGGGGTACGTGAAATGCTTTCGATGAAGTTCGATACGCTGGATTTCAAAGATGCGTGGCATGATGCTTTCGGTACACCGGAACGCCGGGGTGTGTGGTTTGTCTGGGGAAATTCCGGTAACGGCAAAACCTCGTTTGTAATGCAGCTCTGTAAGTACCTCTGCCGTTTCGGGCGTGTGGCTTACAACAGTATGGAAGAGGGTGCATGTCTCACCATGCAGGACACACTCCGGCGCTTCGGCATGATGGAAGTTAACCGCCGTTTTCTGCTAATCGACAACGAGAGCATTGAGCAGCTCAGTTTGCGGTTGAAGCGTCAGAAATCGCCTGACTTTGTGGTTATCGACAGTTTCCAATACACGCAGATGACCTATCGGCAATATATAGAATTCAAGGAACAACACCGCAACAAGCTGATTATCTTCATCAGCCATGCCACCGGACGACTACCCACCGGACGCAGCGGTAAAAGTGTGATGTTCGATGCCACACTGAAGATATATGTCGAAGGATACCGCGCTTTCAGCAAAGGGCGTTTTATCGGACCTGTGGGACACTTCGATATCTGGCCGGAAATGGCGACGAGATACTGGGGAGAAAGCAACGAATGATTATTAATGTTCAGTGACAGACAGACCTATTATGAAAACGACCAAAAATAAATCCATTACGTCGCAGCAGCTCAAAGCCCTGCACGCCACTTTCCACCGCATCGGTATGGATGACGATGCCAGGCATGGATGCATCTATGAATTCACTTCCGGACGTACGGCAAGCAGCCGGGAACTGACGATGCACGAAGCGCGGCAACTGCTGGAAAGGTTGAACCCGCCGGATGAAAAGGTAAGGGCAATGCAGCTGGCGGAAGCGAAAAGCGTGTTCCGCGATATTTATCGCCTGTCGTTCCTGATCCCACAGCTGAACCAGAGTTTCACCAGTGACAGTGAAGATGAATACCGGATGAACGTTGCGAAGCTCAACATGTGGGCTCGGAAATACAGCAAGGCACGTAAGGACGTTACCGCCATGAGACTGTGTGAGTTACAGGATACCAAGAAGCAGCTGGAAGCTTGGATGCGGCGTGAAGAGCGTAAGACCCCCAAATCTTAATTATTAACCATCAGCAAAAAGCAAAATCAATGAGAACAAAACAAGAAATAAACCGAGCATTAGGGATACTTTATTCTCGTGGAGATAAAATTAGTATGCTTCAGGCAGATATACTTGAAAATCGGCGCTCAGAGCGTCAGATATTTCAAAAAATGGTGATGGATGTTCCTCAAGAGAGTAGGGATGAAGATGCTTTTTTTGCTGCGCGTGATGCCGGAATGTTTCTGGAAGGGAAATTGGAGTTAGAAGATTTTCTACCAGAAGTGAAGCCACAGATTAGAAAGGAATCTGAACAGACGAAAGTAAAAGTTAGTGTCTCTCTGGAATATCTAATCACGCTTACAACAAGAATCGAACGGTTGGAAAAACAAGTATGTTTTCTTTTAGAACGTAGGAATAAAAGTGTATACAAGCATCAGGCTGATGCAAATAAGCAGGATTATCTGACGCAAACTCAAGCCTACAAATATATTGGGTGTAGCCAGTTAACTTTGATACGCTGGACGAAAGACGGTATGGTACGAGGGTATCGAAAAGGTTCTCATGTTTATTATAGTAAGAGTGAACTGGACATTAATCCTACGGTTCAGAACTTCCGGAATTTGAAATAAAAAGGAGATGTCCCATGAGAAACTATAGTTCTGGATATACAGTCCAAATCGATTCTACTGACAAGCAAGAACGTCGTATTCGACTTATCACACAACTTGAAAATTGTACAAATCATATTCGAAGTTTGCAGGAGCGATTAAGGTCAGATATTACCAAGTTAAAACCCATTGAACTGGAACGTATCCTGGATGATTATCGTGCAGAACAGATACGCTATGATAACCTCTCCCGGGAGATGGATGGTCATAACACAGCAGCCAAGACGGCAGCTGCCAAGGAGCGCTGGCGCAAGCAGAACCGGGACAGAAGAAAGAAATTACATTATTAACCCTATAAAAAACATTTATTATGGCAAGAACAAAGAAAACAGTAGTCAGCGGCATCAGCCGCGAGCAGGCAGAGCAGGCCTTCGCTGATTTTGCGGCGGCCGATGCCAAAGTACAGAACCTCGTCTCGAAGATGGATATCGAGATGACCCGTATCCGTGAGAAGTATGCGGATCAGTTAGCAGAACTTTCCGTCGTGAAGGAGAAGAATTTCGACATCATGCAAAGTTACGCCCTTGAAAACAAGGAAGAACTGTTCTCCAAGAAGAAAAGCCTGGAGAGCGCCCATGGCGTGTTCGGTTTCCGTACCGGCACACCGAAGCTGAAGAACCTGAAGGGGTTCACCTGGGCGGCAGTGACGAATTTATGCAAGGAGCTTTTGCCGCAGTATATCCGCACCAGTGAGGAGCTTGCCAAGGACAGACTATTGGCTGACCGGGACAACCCGGAAATGGCGGAATATTTCCTGAAGATCGGCGTACAGGTTGTACAGGAAGAGACGTTCTATGTGGAGCCCAAAAAAGAGAATGATGCGCAGCAGTCTGCCTGAGGAATATTACGAATACCGGCCGCATGGCAGGAACTGGGTGGTGTACCGTATCCGACGTGACGCCACCGGTTCCACCGGAACCAAGATCGGGGAATTCCTTACGAAAGAGGAAGCCCGGCGTGAGGTCTACCGGTTGAATGGCTGGAAATAATATAGTCATGAGCAAAATCCACCTATGTGAAAAGTGTAAATACTGTACACATTCCCCGAATTTATTTCAGCCCTACTATTGGTGTTCATGGTATGGTAAAGAAGTAAGGTCACAAATTAATAGATGTAATAACATAATCTTTAAAGCAGGAAAATCATGAATAAAATAAGACTAATACTTCGTTGGTTATTTATTCCGTTTTGGCTTGTATTGTTTTTTGTGTATTTGCCTATATGGTATATACAAATGAGCTGGTACTATTTTAGCTTCCAAGATTATTGGAGTGCCTATCTGATATTATGGGATAGAGTCATGCTGTTTATGAGACTAAAAACAAAATTAAGGAAGAATGATACATATCTTCCGTAATCATGTGGTTGTCCAGACCTATTACATCGAAGCATGAGTGAGAAAAAAGAAATATTGGTACTCAGTTCCCCGGACTTTGGCGTCGGTAAAGAAACCATAGGTTACTATACAGGGTACATCTGTGGTTACTGCCATGGTAACGGCTGGTTCTGGAATCCCGAAATCATCCATGAACGGGTAAAAATACCCTGCCCGAAATGCGGTGGAACCGGACGGGTAAAAGGCATCGTTACAGTAGAGTGGGTCCCGGACGGAGAAGTGAAAACCTGTTTCGGCAAAAAGCAGGAAATATGACACCGCGCATCCCGAAAAACTACATCGTCCAAATAGACAACTTCCATTTGGGCGAATTCATCTACTATTGGAACTATTACGAACAGCCCTGCTCACTTCTTCTGCAGAAACCCAAGACGGAAGGCCTTACCGCTATCAAGCTGGTGGTCGACAGTGACGAAGCCGCCAGTTTCCTTTTAAGGGCAAAGGAGAAGACTGGCTGCAGGCTGTATACGGTAAAATAACTTTCAAAACCATAGCAATCATGAAAAAGCATATCTACACAGAGGCCGAGAAAACTGAAATTACCCGGTTGTACCCTCACTGTTCGACAAAAGAGATAGCCTGTCTCTTTGGAATTTCGGCCGCTTCCGTTTATAACCTTGCCGACCGTCTGGGACTCAAGAAATCTCCGGAGTATTTGAAAAAACTGCGGAGTGAGATGTCAAGGCAGCTTGCCGACAGTGGATCGGCACACCGTTTTCCAAAGGGGCACGTGCCGGCCAACAAAGGCAGGAAAATGAATGCCGGGGTATATGCCAAAGTTTCGGCCACCATGTTTAAGAAAGGTCACATGCCGAACAATACGCTTTATGACGGTGCCGAGAGTATCCGCAATGATAAAAACGGCCATCAGTATGTTTGGGTACGTGTTTCTTTGGGAAAATGGATACCCAAGCATGTGCTGTTATGGCAACAGGCACATGGCCCGGTTCCGAAAGGCTACAATATAGTTTTCCGCGACGGCAATACGCTGAACTGCACACTTGAGAATCTGGAATGTATCAGCAATGCCGAGCTCATGCAGCGTAACAGCCTGCACAACCTGCCCGAAGAGGTAAAGGAACTCGTATATCTGAAGGGGCGCCTTTCAAGGGCTATCAATGAATCGAACAATCAATAACCAACCAATTAACAATCAATTATGAATACACTCGAACGTCTGCAGGGAATGGTTAACAAGCCATACCTGTACAGGAATGAAGAGGTCGTCGTACTGGGTTACTGCGAGGGAACCGGTGATGACGGCGATGAGGTGGAAATCTACCTGAACAACGGAAAGACGCTTGTCTTCAATTACATCAATCTTCCGGCCAAACTGGAACAGTTCAAACCCGTAACTACACAGGTCATCGTGCTTGCCAACAAACGGCTGGACGCCGTATCGACGGTAAATCCCGGTGTCATCCAGAAACTCCGCGATACGGTACTCCAACAGATTGAGGCCGTCAAGTCCTCTCCGGAGCATGTCAGCCAGGCGAAGCAGGTATTCCAGGGTGTGAACACGCTGATAAACCTTGCCAAAACGGAACTGGAATACCGGAAATTCGTGAACGGGATGGAAGGCGATTGATTTAAAACTGGTAAGACATGAATCAATTTAAAATTGGAGAATGGAATCACTGTCTATGAAGGAGATAATTATTAAACATTATGGTTTGGAAGCCATACAATTAATAGAATCAGTATTATGATATATGGATATTTGAGAGTGAGTTCGGACGAACAGGACGTTAATTCACAAAAGCAAGGCGTTGATGGATTTGCCTCTGAAAAAGGGTGGTCGATAGACAAGTATATAACCGACGAGGGTGTGTCTGGTGGAAAAGACCCGGATAAGCGCAAGTTAGGACCGCTCCTTAAAATAATCCAAAGAGGTGATGTTATTATTTGTTCTGAAATCAGCCGGTTAGGTCGTGACTTATACATGGTAATGGATATTCTTCATTTCTGCATGGAGCAAGGATGTATTATCTACACTGTTAAAGACAAGTTCATCCTTGGTGATGACATACAAAGCAAAGTGCTTGCTTTCGCCTTTGGTTTGTCAGCTGAAATAGAACGCCAAATGATTCGGCAAAGAACCAAAGAGGGCTTGAAACTTCGTGTCAAAATGGGTGTATTAGTCGGACGCCCTATTGGGAAAACAAACGATAATTTTGAGATAGATAACAAGAAAGATGCTATTATCGAACAATACAAATGGGGAGTTCCTTTGCGTCGCATTGCCACCAACTTCAACGTGGACAGGAGTACATTAGACCGCGCACTTGGACGATGGGGTGTTGTACAGACTAAAGCATATATAAAAGCAGCCAGTACTACCAAAAAACTACTTAATCGGCTATACAAGGAGGACAATTATAAGATAGTGAAACTGGATAGGGATAAATGTCGTGATTTGATTGAACGGGATTTTACCATTCCTCAAATAGCAAATGAATTTGCAGAATATACCTATGAGCAAGTGTACGATACTATTCTTTGCGACGAGGAATTTAACCTGTTGTACAGAAAGCATGGACAGTTGAAAGTGAAGAAATAATTCAAATCTAAAATGAAAGGAATGATAAAACAAAAAGCAATGAAACGATTTAAAACCGAAACATTTTTCGTTCCTCTTAAAGTCAGCGAGGAACTTGGCATGACGTCCGTCAAGGACAAGGACGGCAAGGAGAAGAGATTCAAGACGCGCAAGGCCGTCGAGAAATACTGCAGGGAGAACAAATGTGTCTACGTAGAACATAAATTCATATTTTACAGATAAAGATATGGAACTTATGAAAAAGCTGTTACACTCTCATGCAACAGCTTTTTTTGTATCGGATAGTCATTTTCTTTACCTTTGTATCAGGTTTTCAGGATTCGTTTCATTTTAATCATTACGCCCTATGAAAAAGTATCGTACCAAGCTGGTAGGGTGCAGTTATGCCTTCAGAGTGGAGGATATCGTGCGCATCTATGACTCCCACCGTCATAGCGGCCTTTCCAACCGGGAAATTCTCCGCCGTTACATCTGGCCCAAATACCATATTTGTGAGAAGACTTTCTACAACATTATCAATGCCAGCGTCGATCCGCGTGTCATCAGCCGTCAGGAAGAGATGCGCTCGCAGCTCACGCTGTTCTAAGTTATTTCCTCTCTATCACCTTGCAGGTAAAGTCCGTAATATCCTCCACCAGTTCCTCATGGTTGTGGTTAGTACTGCTGCCTGTTCTTCTGAAGACACTGAACGAGGTCTTTCCGTCATCTCCGGAAATGTTGAAGAGGTGGCTGTCCATTTTCTCCAGCAGGTCGAACCTTTCCAAAGCCTGCTGCCGGAATTCACTATCTTCCCGCGCACTTCCTTTCCAGAATGTGACTATATGCAGCCTTAGTGTCACGTCGGCCTGTTGCGGCATGCCCCCGTTCCATTTTACCGGTCTGAACTCGATAAATACCGCCGGTGTTTCAAACGCCTCTTCCTGTTCCAGGAATGACACCTGCTCATTCCAGAGGTCAAATGTCTTGATAACGGGTTCTCCCGTTTCATCTGTAAGCTGTTTCAACCTTTCCATAAGGCTGAGATAAAGGAATTTTCTCATGATGTATAATTTTTAGTACCTGCTATTTAAAAACTTCTTTGGTATTGTTTTCCGCTATCTCCCTGATGATGCGCTCCACTTCCGGATGCATGCCGATAAACTGTCTGCGCGGCATGACAATCTTACTTCCCGCCCTCTTCATGGCCATCCGTTTACAAAACAGTGCCTCTTCAGTAGGTTCCCTCTTATAATTATCGGTAAGCATCCTGTACATATACCAGAAATAACCTTTCATTTTTCCGGTGACGGTAATGGTTCCTCCGGAATTATGGATAGCGGCATATTCCAGGTCGCTGCTGAATATTACGCTGTGCCCGGTCGTTTCACTTCTGATGCTTCGACGCAGTTCTCCGGTACGCATCAGCAGTCCCCGGCTTTCGTCATCACTGAATTTACGGCGTGCCCAATGTTCATTGAAGAAAGCTTCCCGCTCGAAATTACGGTCGAACTCTTCGCCTATCTCCGTACCGACATCTTTCAGTGTAAGGCTGATGAAACGTTTTATTTTTCGTTCCAGCTCTTGGGTTATGCCTGATTTTGGGGTCATAATGCTTGTTTATTAAATAAATAGCCGTATCTTTGTGTCATTGAAGGGAGTAATTTAAAAATGTGGCTCCGGATTGCAGTTCCGGGGATGCTATTTTCAAATTACTCTCTTCTTTTTGTAAGATACTGCAGGATATCCTCACTGTCCGAAATGCTGTGCAGTTTCGCTGATCCGTCAAGTAACTCCCTCACAATGATCCAGCTTTTTTCGCCATGCAGGGTCACTTCAAACAGATGCATCGTAATGTCCGGATCATGTTTGTCAGGCCCACATCCCAAATAAGGAGCTTCAGCGATAACCTTTTCTATATCCAGCAGCATCCTGTTTTTCTCCACAATCCATTTATGAGGCTGATTGAGCCATTCCTTTATGTTAGTACCACTGACATGTATATCCATTCCGAACTGTTCGTTTCTCAAAACCCGTTTTTTCAGGAATTGTGCTTTTTCTTTGACTTCATTCCTCAGTTTCCTCAGCTCGTCTTTCTCTCTGAGCATTTCACGAATAACCTTGCAAGCTGCACATAATTCATTGTCGGGTATCTTTGTCAGTTTAAGCATGCCAGGTTTGTCCGGACAATCCTTACATCGGCTGATGGTATAGGGATTATAGAACGGGAAGCATGCCATTTGCTTTCCCGGGTTGAACCGCATCATTTCCTGGTGTTTTCCTGCCGTTGCCTGGCTGCCTGCCAGCATCGCCCGGTGTTCATCGCTTTCCGGATACTTGTCCCGGCGTACACGTATCGCCGTACAGCGGCAGTTCCAACCGTTTGGCGGGAAATATTCATCCCAAAACTTGGAAGTGATTGGCAGTGTGACGTTATGCAGTGCCCGGTGCGCCTCACGTACCCGCTTATCGCCTACGGTACGGTATTGCAGCAGGTACCGGTTCCGGTCTTCATCATCCCACCATTGTTTCCATCTGGCTGCCATGGCAGCCGAAGACATGGCGAAGTTGTATTCCGCTTTCAGATACCAGCGGTTATAGGTTTCGTTCACCTTTTGAACATCGTTCAGGAAGCGTTCAAAGGGTTTTCGGCTCCCGTCCGTATCGAGCAGTGAAGGAAATGCCTCGTTCAGTTCGTGGAAGGTTTTGAAGCCGGAAAACACATAATTGCTTTCCTTGAGCCGCTGCATGCTGATTTCGTCCATGGACCGTTTATGCGGTGTATAATCCACAGCCTTATCCAATATGCCGGCATGGCTGCGGATAAAACGCTTCACCTCTTTGTCGTCAAGCATTTCCGGGGTAAATTCCGGCTGTTTGTAAAGCCATTGCATCAGAAGGATAAAAGACGCTTCCACGCCTGAGGTGTCCACATTTCTATTGCTTTCTTCATCCGATGATGCGGACAGCGGTATTTCCTCACCGTAATAAACCTTTTCGGCCCGTCTGTGCAGCCCTTCGTAGTCAGAAGGGCTCAGTCGAAAAAACCGAGTTTCTGTTTCCCTTTTCCTTGCTTGCCGTCCTTTTCTTCCTCTTCCCCGTTTCCCGGAACCTGTACCGGCGTGCTTTCCCTTTTTCCTATAATCGGCACATTATATTTGTCAATGAAATATTTGGGGTCTATTTCGAACCTGTCCAGTAACAGTTTCTCATAGGCAATTTGCTGTTCAGGTGTGAAATCTATACCCTCGTACCAGTCGAAACGATAACCATTGAGCGGGAAGCCATGCTTTATCATTTTGGGGATAAGCTGGAAGTTGATGACATCCCTCAATTTATCGGCATCCTTGCTGACAAGGTTCTTGAGCACCTCCAAATGCACCTCACTCTGTGAGAGGCTGCTGCCGTTCTCCGTCGTCATGGTTTCGGTGAGTATTCCTTTTGAAAGTTCTGAATTAGCCCGGTCTATGCGTTTGTCGAATACATTATAAGCATCTCCACGTGTGGATTCTATGATCTCTATTTCGGTCCCTTCAGGAAACAAAGCCCAACCTGCCGCTCCCATCGAGCCCAGCATTTTCTCTATCCGGTCCTGTTCTTTCGGGTCGCGGCTTGTCGTCTTTCCCACTCGGAGGGGTATTCCGAAGATTTCGGAAAACATATCCCAGAATGCACATACATTTTTTTTAGGAATAGTATGTTGGGCACACTTCAAATATAATCCCAGATTATGTGTATCGCCCACCTCCACCACCCAGTCGGCCATTTCACTATTGCGATAGTCATAGCCGTTCTGCCATGCTTCCTGTTGCCGTATGACTATTACCCCGTATTCAGGGATTACATGGCGCCTGGGGACCAACTGTACCTCACTGAAAGCCAGTTTTCCATCCACATTGATAACATCGCCCAGCTGAATGAGCGAGTGCCCCCAATAGTGGCTGTCCAATGCCAGTTCCATAAAGGTCTTGAACCATGGAGCTTCAAAAATGGCTGTCAGTTCGGGATTTTCAACACCTTCCCGGTTAACAATACGGAAACTCTTGTTCAGCACATATCCGCTGCGTTGTCCCACACACCCGGTGAGATGCATGTCCACTTCCACATCACCGTACACGTCGTATAGTGGTACCCGGTTGGGATATTCCACATTCTTGGCGTATTGCCAGGCATTCCGCCATGTCCGCAGGTCTTTCTTCGTCAAGGCTTCCGTCTGCAGCTGCAGGTTGACTGAAAGTTTCGTTACCCGTCTAAGCTCGGAGGGATTACCGAGATTTACCCGGCCTATCCTTACCGGATTCTTTTTTTTGTAATTGTTGCCCATAGCTTTTCTTTTTAATTTCCGGTTTCCGTTCCTTACCAGATATACTCATTCCTCTTGGCCGAGCCATAACGGACAGGATTGTGGCAATCTTCCTCCCCGTCCTCTCCGGTAAGGGTAGGTATACTGGGGGTTACGCGCCCCGCCTGTATCTCTTTCAGATAGTCAAGCGCCGCGTTATAGCGTTTTTCACGCACTTCGCCTCCCATTCTCTGTGGTAGCGAGCATGCCATATGATAAAGGGCAATATCCACTGCACATCCCACCATCTCGGCGTCACGTTTTTCGCCTTCCATGGCAAAGGCCGTATCCACATCATAGCGTCCGCGCAAGGCGCTTGCTATACGCGAGAGGGCACGATTCTCTGCGACCCGGCGGTTTTCTTCAGAGTTCTGTTGCATGATCTTCAGCGCCTCCGGTCCGACTTGTATGTAATCCTTTTCAGTGATAAACATGATTTTGTATATAAATTAGGGTTTGTAATCTTACGTTTTTTTACCAGGATTGTGAAGGTGGCTGGCGTATCCCCATACGTGGGACAAAACTTTCTTCCCGTACCTGTTTCTGCAGTTTGTAGATAGCCCCTTCGTCAGCATCCGGCCCGTCGTCATGTGCACGACTTCCTTTTTCGAAAGCAAGTGTCTGCTCGATTCCGGTCTTCATGTCATTGTCATTCTTTAGTTTCTCATTATACCAGACAAAGCCTCTTTCCCACAAGGGGCTTACCGCTTCGATACGGGCGAATTTGTCGGGTTTCTTCCGCTTGTCAGCTGTAACGGGAACCTGGTAGCCCCGTTGGTTTCCCTCACGTTCGAACTCATCCAGTATGGTGTCCTGCATGAAGTTGGCTTCCATATAAATGGTTACGGCCGCATCCTCGGGTAACATATCCCACAGGTCATACACCCAACGTACCATTTCTCCTACACTGCATTGGCGTACGAAAGCACGCAGGCAGTGCAGTTCCGTATGCTTGGCACTTTTCAGGCCGCAGCGGGGACGTCCCCAAAGTTTGGCGGCCTTGTAGTCGTTCTTGCTGCTGTCCTTAAAACTCGGGTCGATGTAAAGAACCAGACTCTCGTAATAACGGAGTTTAAGCATGCGTTTCCACTGTATCCACCGTTCCTGAAATACAGCCCCTTCGGTAATGGGATTGTGCATGTATTCTTTTTGGAAACTGCGATAGCCCATAAATTTTTCGCGACTGCGTAACATTTCAATGGTATAGCATTCAGGCCAGGCGGGTTTCCCGTCTTTGCCTATGGCATAAACCGTACTGGTGTAGACAGTATCGCTGTCTATGATTTGCTGCAGTACGCTGTTTTTGCTGATGAGGTTTCCTACCATGATGAAACGTCCTTCTTTACTGCCGAAACAACCGAAAAGGGCTTCCTTGACCCATTTTGTCATCTCACGTACACGAGCCTCACTCCGACACATTTCGTCATCGTCAAGGTCATCCACTACGATATAGTCCGGACGCTTATCGCGAAAACGTAACCCGCGCGGTGACTGTCCGCGTCCGCGGCTGAAAAAGGCACATTGGTCTTTAGTGACAAATTCGCCTTCCTGCCAACATCCTGAGTTGTACTGTTCACCGAAGTCTTCAATGATGTACTGGTTGAACTGGAGTTCCGCCTGCAAATCGCTCAATAGTGCGTCTGCATTATCCTCGCTCTTACCTACCAGCACCATAACGTGCAGTTCTCCTTTAAACTTCAGCCATAACGGTATGGCCACATCCAGGTGCACCGACTTGGCATGTCCGCGCGGCCATTTGAATACGGCACGCATCTCCTTGTGTTTCTCTATGTAACGGGCCGCATCGTTATGGAACCCGGCATTCGGGCATTGACAGTAATGGCTCAGATAACGCTGGCAGAAGTATTCATAATCTCTCAGGGCGCGGATAATATTCTTTTTCCGTTCCGCCTCTGTCTCCGGCTTGCGTTTGGAAGTGAGTCGGAGTAGGCGCTGGCAGTGTTCATTCCAGCGTAACAGTGCTTCCTTTTTTTCTTCCGCTGTCATTATTGTTTAAATTTAACGCCCATGAATTCGCTGTGCATACGGTTGATAAGTACGAGCAGTTTGTCGTCTATCTCGGGATACTCATCCCGATGGGTTACCAGCCAGTTTTCAAACTCAATAAGAGTATCCACCTTGTTCACTATGGTGGTACTCAAGTTAATCTCCTTGATGGCCTTTACCGATTTGAGCAGTGAATCAGCCATCCGTCCGATGCTTTTCTCGTCACCGTCCGCCTTCTCAATGGCATCCCCCAGTTTGGAAAGCGTTCTGGAGGTTATCGCCTCTTTGCTCATCTCGCGTGCGGCCCGTTCTTCTTTCCAGCCTTCCGAGTTGATCCAGCGACTGACCGACTGGCGGCTTACTCCTGTAAGTTCCACGATCTGTACTACGGGCGTCCCTTTCATGTACAGGTGTTTGGCGACCGTTTTCTGTTTGTCCTTACTGTTTGCCATATTCTTTATAAGTTATCCGTTTATACCGGCAAAGTTGCAAAGTCCCAGGCTGGTTGCGAAAAAACGGGGCAATCCCTACAGACTATTACAGAGGGCTTACACACTTCCCTGCAACGGTTACACACTTTTTTGTGCGGTTATGGGCATAGCTGTAAGTTTGCGGCAAAATGAGACGAAAATGGGAAAAAGAATTACTATATCGACCGAGAGCCTGAATTGTTATGGTACCTGGGTAAAGACCGACGGTGTAGACTGCGGGCAATATCTGAATAATCCGGTGATGCTTTGGATGCACACGAGAGGTGTCATCATCGGTTGTATAAAGGATTTCAAAACAGAAGGCAAGGTGATGACGGGAGAACCGTATTTTGATGAGGTACGTGAGGAATCAAGACTCGCAAAACAGCAATGGGAGAAAGGTACGCTCAAGATGTGCAGCCCTTATTTCGAGATACTGGAGTATAGCGAGGACCCCTCGCTGTTGAAACCCGGCCAGACACGCCCTACTGTCACAAGATGTAAGCTTATCGAAGTGAGTATGGTGGATATCGGTGGCAATGATGACAATATTGTTCGCTTGGGATACCAGGGAAAGGATTTGAGGCTGGCAGCCGGTGAGGAGTGCGACGCCTTACCCCTGCTGAAAGATAACAGCGGAGATTTTCCGCAAAACAATAATTCAAAAGAAAAGGAAAGTATGAACGCAGATTTTAAAGCTATCGCCCTGAAGCTGGGCCTGCCGGAAACGGCAACGGAAGCGGAAATCCTTGCCAGAATAGGCATTTTGCAGGGATTCCAGAATGCAAACGAGGAATTGCGCAAGCAGCTTGACGAAATCAAACTGGCAGGAGTGACGCAGATGGTGGATGACGCCATCAAGGCGGGAAAGTTCAATGCCGACAAGAAGGATCATTTCATCAGTCTGGGCAAGACCATGGGAGCCGACGCGCTGAAACTGACATTGGACAGCATGGCTTCCGCAACCAAGCCGATGCAGTTGTTAGGCGGTACGGGTAACACGCCGGGCGGTATGGTACCCAAAGGACAATGGAACAAACTGAGAGAGGTTCCGGAAGCGGAACTGAAGCTCATGCGCGAGAATGATCCGGACAGATATCGTGCCTTGTACAAAGCGGAATATGGCATCGATTGCCCGAAATTCTAAGAGAGTGAGAAAAAGATTTCTAATTTAAAAATGTAAGAAAATGATTAAATTTATTTGTGGCATGCTGTTCAATATCCTCATGGGAGTGACTTTGGCATGCATGGCGGGGGTAGACCCTGCCTATGGAATGGTGACGGGAACGGTTGTTCCGGTTGTACTTGGTAACTTCATGCCTGCGGGCTCCGCTTTTGAAGGCGTCTACACAGAGGTTTGGACCGGTGAATTGGTAAAACGTCTGAATGCCGGGCTGGTGGCGAGTTTTCTGAACGGGATTCCTGACTATTCGGCCAAAGCCGAGAATGAGGTCATACATCTGGTGGATGTAGGCGGTGATCCTGATGTGCTGATAAACAATACCACCTATCCGATTCCGGTCCAGAATCTCGCGGAAAGCGATATTCCCATCGGTCTGGACAAATACCAGACGAAAGCGACCCGCGTGACGGATGACCAGTTGTATGCCATTTCATACGACAAGTTCTCCACTGATGTGGAACGGCACAGTAATGCCATAGATACGGCCAAATACAAGAAAGCCATCCATGCACTGGCTCCGTACAGCAATACGAAAACCACTCCTGTAATTCCTACTTCAGGTGAGGCGGACACTGCAGGTCGCAAGAAGATGACGCGCAAGGATGTCATCGCCCTGAAACGTGCTTTCGACAAGGCGGAAATACCTACCGACGGACGGCGCCTGGTACTTTGTCCCGACCACATCAATGACCTGTTGGAGGAAGACCAGAAGTTCCGCGAGCAATACTATAACTACACTACCGGCAAGGTGATGAATATGTATGGCTTTGAAATTTACGAATTCGTGAACTGTCCGTACTTCACCAATGCCGGCGTGAAAGTTCCTTTCGGTACCGCTCCCGGTGAGACGGATATGCAGGCTTCCGTTGCATTCTATGTTCCCCGTATGTTCCGCGCACAGGGTTCTACAAAAATGTACTACAGTGAGGCACGTATCAACCCTCAGACGCAAGAAAGCCTTGTTAATTTCCGTCACTACGAAATCACAATGCCCAAAAAACAGGAGGCTATCGGTGCTATTTACAGCTATGACGGCAAAACAGCACAGACTTCCAATGCGGAGGTGACGGCAGACAAGCATTGGGCACAGATTCGTCGCGAAGCCGCAGCAGCTGCAGCAAGCGCTGCTGCAGAAGAGGGTAATCCTATCCCGAATGATGCAGGTGAGGAACTGGAGGTATAGCCATGAGCAGAGGCTTGCGTAACAATAATCCCGGGAACATCCGGCTCTCTGCCACCACTTTGTGGCAGGGGGAAATCCGCCCCTCGCGTGACAGGTCTTTCTGCCAGTTCCGTACGATGGCCTACGGTTATCGTGCCCTGATAAAGTTACTGCAGAACTACCGCCGTAACAACGGCTGCCGTACGATAGCGGACTTCATCAACCGCTGGGCGCCTCCTGTGGAAAACAACACTTCCGGCTATATCAGCCGGGTGTGCCGGGAGATGCAGGTTCCGAACACGTATGTGCCCGATGTGAATGACCGGGTAACCATGTGCGCTCTTGCCGCTGCCATCTCACAGGTGGAAAACGGAGTACCGGCGGTGATGGCGGACGTGGAAGCGGGCTGGGAACTGCTCTGACAATTAATAACCCGTAATGATTTTCAGCCATGAATTCAGACCTGATCATGCAGATTCTCCAATGGCTTGTGCCAAGTGGTATTGCCGGTTCCCTCTGGGCATGGCTGAGACACCGGGAGAACAACAAGGTACTCGCCGCCAAGGAGCGGAACGATGCCTATAAGGAAATGTACGATAACCTGTCAGGAACATTAATAGACTTGCAGAATGAGAACATCAAACTCTACAAGGCGGTGCGTGAACTTAACCGTACCATTCAGAGGGCTTCTACTTGCCGGCATTATGCTGACTGCCCTATCCGTAACGAGCTGCAGAAGTCCGGAGCCATTGGTACGGAACGAGTACAGCCGTATGGACAGCCTCTCAGACAAAAGCGGGTTCGCTCTCCTGCAGCAGCCCGTTCCGCCCAGCGTGGCGAAGACGAAATTCCCGACGGATATGCTGGAACTGATTCCGGTGGGCACAGGCTTTAGCCGGCGCAGCGGGCAGGCTACAGTGAATGTCACCCGGACATCGGAAGACTCCATTGAAGTGACCGCCACCTGTGACAGCCTGGCCCGTCAGGTACTCATTCTTACCGAAGAGAACATACGCATCCGTAACGAGCTCTTCAAGGAGAAAGAGAAACCGCCTCCGGAGGTGGTGCATGAGCCTACCGGCTTCCAGTGGTTCCAGATATGGATCGGGCGTACGGCCGTCGCCGCCCTTCTGCTGGGAATACTCAGACGGCGATTTATTAACCCTTAAACTTAAAATAAACATGGATAAATTAATATTCGGAATGTCGCAGGTCAAATTCTGCGGCCTTGAAATCGGCTGGTTCGACGAACAGGGAGTTACCCCTGCGGGTACCGCCGCTACCCAGGTGGACATCTACGCCGCCCAGGTAAAGGACGGTCCTGTCGGGACAATCACGAGCAATCCGGGAAAGAAGGCCTTTACGGGCAACCTGATTGACATGTCGGCTGAAAACCTTGTGAATACAATCGGAGGGAGCAAGGATGACCAGGGCAACTGGGAGCCGCCCGAGAAATGGGAGAAGACGGGTGTCATGGATATTGTCTGTGACAGCGGCCATACCATCCGCCTGTACAATGCGAAAGTAACCGGCAATGACTTCGGCGGTGGGGTGAACTCCCAGGGCGTACTCTCCATCCAGCTCAACATCGAGGTGATGAAAGACGAGGACGGCAAGCGGATGAAGATATTCGCCCCCGGCATCGATCCTGAAACCGGCAAACCGAAACCGTCTGAAGAAGCCTGACGCGTATGGAGCGCCTTGAGATAGAAAGCCTCTCGGAGAGGATTATGCAGGACGGGGGCATCTCGCTCCCGCTGCGTCTTCCCGGCGGCAGGCATGTCCGCTGGGTGATGCGCATTCCTACTTACGCGAGCCTGCTGAATATCGGCCGGATGTACCTGAAACTGGGAGTCCGGTATGACGAGGTGAAAGGGTATGACTTCGAGCAGAAAGTGGAGCTCATTACCCGCCATGGGGTAAACGTGAGCCGCATGGTGGCCTACGGTATCGTCCGGGGACGTATCCTCTCCCCGTTGCTGAACCGCCCCGTAGCCTGGATGCTCCGTCACTGGATGCACCCGGCCGCCCTCGAGGAAGCCTGGGTGATAATCGTGCGGATGTTTAGTACTGTCCCTTTAGAAAATTTTATCAGATTGGCGGAGACAATCAACCCGATGTCGCCCCTGCTGAGCCGCGAAAAAAGATAGAACGGGAGTTAAGGGGGTACATGGAGCCTCCCCATAGCCCGTTCGGACTGATAGGACAGATAGCCCGCGATACGGGCTGGAGCGTGAGGTATATCCTGCATGGGGTAAATTATCCGACGCTCATGCTGATGTGGCGGGACTGCCCCAGGCACGTGCCTTCACGCAGAAAGACACCCGCCGAGCTTTCCCGGGAGATGTCCGCCCATGGTGGCAGAAGCGTCCCGGAAAACATGTCCCCCCTGGAGTTCTTCAGGAGTATGGAGAAAGAGGAATGAAAACTGTTTACCACATAATAAACCCTATAAGAAGTGCAACCTATCAAGCTTGAAATATTCCTGGATGACAAGACGCTTGCCGGCATGAGGTCGGCCGAGGGCAACATAGCCGCCCTGGAGAGCTTCAACAGGCAGATGGTCGAACATCTGCAGGGGGAACTCAAACAGCTGGAGAGGCAATACAAACAGTTGCAGAAACAGGGCCTGGCAGGTGACAGGGAACTTGCCGACATACAGGCGCTCAAAGGTGTCATCAGTGGTCTGAAGGATGAGATAAAGGCATACGAGGCTGCCAAGAAACAGGCCGGTGAGACACCCCTTGTGGCGCATGACCCGGCGCCGAAACTGAACCAGGTCAGAATGACCATGGCGCAGATCGCCCGGGAACTTCCCTCGCTGGCGTTGGGGCCGCAGATGTTCTTCCTGGCCATATCCAATAACATCCCGATGTTTACGGATGCCGTAAGCAATGCCCGCAAGGAGTATGAGCTCATGACGGCCGCAGGAAAGAAGGCGACCCCGGTATGGAAACAGGTGGCAGCTTCACTGTTCTCCCCGCAGACGGCGCTTGCCACCCTCATCACCCTTACGGTGATGTACGGTAAGGAAATAGGAGAATGGATAAAGGGACTCTTTGGCGGGAAAAACGCCATGGATGAGTTGCGTGAATCCATGCGGAAAACCTATGAGGTGGAAAAAGAGGCGAACGCCACATTCGTGAAAAGCCGTTTTGAGATGGACAGGGTAATCAAGTCCGTAAAGGAGTTCAAGGGAAGTAAGGAGGAGGAACGCAGGAAGGTAACCGAGCTCAACCGTACATACGGTGAGACATTCGGCTACTACCAGACATTGAGCGAATGGTATGATACGCTTATGAAAAAGAGTTCCGATTACATCGAGGTGCTCGTACTGGAGCAGAAAGTCCGGAAATGGCTTGACAAGGCTGTGGAGGAGAGCGATAAGGCCGACAAGCTGAAAGCGGAAGGCGTGGAAGCCCACCGCCCATGGTTCGGTGCCGGCGGTAAAATCCACAAGTTCTTCGGCGGAGGTTCCACCGACCAGTTCGGCAGCGACCCTGCTTCCGTAGCTTACAACAAAATGCTCAAAGGCATCTATGATGCGGAAGAGGATGCCCTCAAACGTGCGGAAGAGTTTCAGGATAAAGCCAGCCGTATCAAGGAAGGGGCAAATATCAGTACCGTAATCTCCGGTTCGGTGGAAGAGCTGGAAAACAGCATAGCCGAAAAGCGTAAGGCGCTGAAGAAACTCACGAACAGGGAGGATTATGAGGCGGCCATGAAAGCAATAGAAGCCGAGGAAAAAAAGCTGGAAGCCATTACGGGAAAGAAAAACAAGAAAGGCGGCAAGGACGCTTCTGACTACCGGGATGAACTTTCCGATGCCCGCCTGCGTGCACAGCGCAAGCTGGAGGATGCCCGTATCGCCTTGATGGCGGAAGGCAGCGCCAAGCGCAAGGCACTTCTCCGTCAGGACTACGAGCAGACGCTTGCCGCTATCGACAAGGAAGAGCGGGAGCTGCTCTCCAAGCTGGAGAAATCGAAAAAGGCCGGTAACCCGGTAGCCCCCGGAGAGGCTGACCGGATAAGGCAGGACGCTTCCTCACAGCGTGTGGTTGCCGGCGTGCAGTATATGCAGGAAATCTACGACGAGGAGAAGCAGTTCCGGGAAAAGGACCGGCAGGCATGGATAGACTACAACAGGGAGTACGGCAGCTACCAGGAGAAACGGCTGGCAATCACACAGGATTACGCCTTGAAGATTGCCGCGGCCGAAACCGAAGGTGAAAAGGCCATGCTGAAAAGACAGCGCGAGGATGAACTGAAAGAACTTGATTTCGGGGAATTCAAGAAGACCATCAACCTCGCTGATGTATTCGGCAATCTGGATGCACAAAGTACGGAGGCGCTCTCCGCACTTCGCGACAAGCTGAAGGAATACATCAGCGGAGCGGCCAGAGAGTTACGCCCGTCGGACTTGAAAGAACTGCAGGACGCACTGACGAATATCGACCTGAAGCTTGCCGACCACAAGCCCTTCCGGGAACTGAAACGTTCGATGGATGAATACGCCAAGGCCCAGGAATCCGTCCAGAAGGCGCAGGAAGATCTGAACACCGTCATGGCGGGGGGAAAGGTCGTCGCCGGGACATACATGGATGAGACGGGTAAGCTCGTCACCGAACTGCTTGCCCAGGAGCAGGCGGAAAAGCAACTGGCTGAAGCCCAGGAAAACCGCCGCAGGAAACGTACGGCGATGGCTCAGAGCCTGCAGGGTGTTGCGGGCGAAATGTCATCCTACGGACAGGCGGCCGATGATGTTGTCGGCATGCTGGAGGAGTTCGGCATATCGGTAGACGAGAATGTCAAGCGGGTGGTAGAGGGTTTCAACACCATGTCGGAGGGTATCGGCCAGTTTGCAAACTCCATGCTCTCGGGTGACATCGGCGGCATGATAAGCGGCGTGGTGAATACTGCCGGCGGTCTTATAAAGGGGATCGGCAGCCTCTTCGGTGCGGACTGGGGCGGCCAGCGTTCCGAAAGACGCTACCAGCAGGCTAAGGAACGTTACGAAAGCTATATGGCGGTACTTGACAAGGTAATCGCCAAACAGAAGGAGCTGGTGGCATCCATGGAGACCGATACGCTGGCGAATGCCAATAACTCCTACAAGAGAGCCGGCGAGCTCCTGCAGCAGCAGGAGGAATACGCCCGCGAAATGGGAAAGGCATATCTGAATGCCGGTGCGAGCAAGGGCTTTCTCGGTATCGGTTCCAAGGCTTCCCATGGAACGAAGCAAAGGGAGGGCATATCCTCCACAGCCTGGGATCAGGCGCGCCAAGTTTTGGGGAATGACTTTTACAAGGTATCCGACGGCCGTATGACCGGCCTCTTTGACTTGAGTTACGAGAAGCTGGTAAAGCTGCGTGATGAAGCCACCGGCTTCTGGAGTGAACTGCATGAGGATACACGCAAGTATCTGGAACAGATTATCGAGAGCGAGGAGGCATGGCAGGAGGTGCAGGAGACGCGTAAGGAGGCCATGACGGGCCTCTCTTTCGATACCCTGCGCAGCAGCTTTCTTGAAACGCTCATGGATATGGACAGCAGTACGGCTGACTTCGCGGACAACTTTGAGAAATATATGCAGAGGGCCATGCTGAACAGCATGCTTTCGGAAAGCTACAATGAACGCCTGAGAAAGTGGTATGATTCGTTCGCCGAGGCCATGGAGGAGAAGACGGAACGACGGACCGGTCAGGGCAGACGCAGGCATAGTAAATATGAAGTGGTCACCGAAGCTGCCGGTGTACTGAACGGGACGGAGTATGACACGCTGAAGGAATCCTGGGAGTCGATTGTCAGTGACGCGCTGGCCCAGCGGGATGCCATGAAGGAGATATTCGGCTGGAAGGGTGATTCGGCGGGCTCGCAATCCGGACGTAGCGGGGCTTTCACCACCATGACACAGGAACAGGGCACGCTTCTGGAAGGGCTGTTTACTTCGCTTCAGGACCATGCCAGCGGCATGCACAAGCTTTTGGAAGAGCTTGTCAAGTCAAGGAGGGAAGATCATGACCTGCTTGAAAGTATAGCCGAAAATACAGCCTACTGCAGGTATCTGGAAAGCATAAACGAGATTATGGAATATTTTAGAAACAGCGGGATAAAAGTGACATGACATGTATGATCTGACAGGATATATGACAATCAGCGGCAAGGATGCCTGGACGGAGTACTCCGCTTTCCTTTGTGAGGATAAACCGGAAGACGGGACGAACATGGGCGAACTGCTCAAGCCGCCCGAGATGAAGGAATACACGGCCGTGGATTTCAGGGAGCGTAACGGTGAGGAATTGCCGGAGCAGCTTCCCCTTCCACGCTACAAGGCCCGCGACCTTACACTGTATCTGGCTGTATACGCCTTTTCACTTTCCGAATGTGAGACAAGGCGGCTTGCCCTGATGCAGGCACTCATGCAGGGCTGGGTAACCCTTCGGGTAAAAGGGATATCCATGGAATACAGGCTTTACTACAAGGCTGCCACATCGGCCGATATCCTGACCGATGCACTTGACGGAACTGCAGTGGCCAGATGGAAAATCAAGTTCAGGGAACCGAAACCGGCCCCCTTTTAAATGATATTTAAAGACTGTTCGAATGGAGCTCAATATCTATAACCAATCCGGAGAACTGAAGCTGACCGCCTCGGTAACCTCATCCTCTACATGGAACCTCGAATTGATGAGAGAGAATGCACTCTCGCTTACCTTTACAATTCCGGTCTGTGTGTCGTTGCAGGTGAATGACTATATAATACTGGAAGGTGTAAGGTTCAGCGTGAAGAAAGAGTACAAGCCCAGGAAAAAGAACAGCCAGAAGTATAGCTATTCGGTAAAGTTCTATGCTCCCATACATGATGCCCAGCAGGTGGTATACCTTCACCTTACGGACGGCCAGTACGAACCTCAGTTCAGTCTTGACGGCAGTCCCCGGGAGCACCTGCAGAAATGGGTGGACAACATGAACCGTATTTACGGTGAAGAGCGCTGGCGTATCGGTGATGTGATCGATGCACCTAATCAAAATATAGAATATAGCAATACTACATGTTGGGATGCACTGGCATCCATGGCCGAGATTTTCTCGACCGAATGGTGGTCGGACGGCTTCTATATCAACCTGTGCCGTTGCGAGCGCGGGGAACGTGTGGAACTGGGATACATGCAGGGACTTACCTCGCTTACGCAAACGGAGAATAGCGATGACGTAAAATTCTTCACCCGGCTTATTCCGCTGGGAAGTACCAGGAACATAGACCGCAGCCGCTACGGTTTCTCCCGTCTGCAGCTGCCGGACCGCGCCAAGTATGTGGACAGGAATACGGATTACGGACTGTATGAACATGTGGAAGAGGATGCCTTTGCGGGTATCTTTCCTCATTATACGGGAACTGTGTCCTCCGTACGTTCACAGGAGAAGACCGGGAATGACGGCAAGCCCTTTACGGTCTATTATTTCAAGGACGAAGGTATGGAATTTGACCCATGCGATTATGAGATTGCGGGACTTGTCAAACAATTGTCTTTCCAGAGCGGTGAACTGAACGGGCGGGATTTCGAGGCAAACTATCACTCTGAAAGCGGGGAATGGGAAATCATCAACATCTATCCGGATGAAGATACGCAGTTACCCGGGGGAAACCTTATACCGCATGCGGGTGACAAATATATCCCCTGGAATTTCCGTATGCCTGCGGAATATGAGGTACAGGCAGAAAAAGACTATGCTGCCGCCGTAAATACCTTTTTGGAAAAATACAGTGAGGATGTAGCCAAATATGGCGGTGATACAGACTATATCTATATTGATAAGAATACCGTCCCATTACTTCTCGGTCAATCCGTACGATTGCTTAGTGAAGAATATTTTCCCACTACTGGTTACCGGGATACCCGCATGACAAAGGTAGTCCGTAAATTGGATAATTTGAATATTGCTACGATCGAATGTACGAACCAGGTTGGAAAAGGGTGGAAACAAAATATAAATGATAACCTGAGCAATTTACAATATATAGTAGGTGAAAAACTGAATCAGGCAGTAATAGATGTACTGAAAACATGGGATGCAAGGGAACCGAGCGAATATAATGTAATGTCATCATTACGCAGCCGGGCAGAGTTTTTAAGTAAAAAATATCCGGATGAAACTAAACACCTCATTAAGTTCCTTTCCGGTTTGCATGCCGGTAATTTTTCACAAGGTTCCACAGGCGCGGCTATTTATCAGGATGAAGACGGCAACTGGCACTTCGAGGCGGACTACGGACATTTTCGTCGTAAGTTTACCGCTGAAGAGGTGGAAATCCAAAAGAATAGTCATATTGGGGGCAAGCTGACTCAGACGGCCGCACAAATGATTTGTTCTCGAGTGGAGGAGACAGAGACTTATTATCGTTGTTTCTTTCAGAGAAAAAATGCAGAGGGCCGTACAGTTTATAATACATGGAAAGTAAACGATCAAGGAATAGTGGAGACTTTTAACCTCCAAAAACAAGCAGACGGCAAGATCGGCAATCATTTTCTGTGGCGTTTGGTGGTTGGTATATCTGATGATACAGTGGATACTGTTGAAGGGTATATAGACCTTTCCAAAACAGTATGTGCTGCGGGAAGTGATGCTCCATTGGCAGGTGATGAGATTGTACAGCTGGGGTATCGTGGAGATGATGATCCGGACAGACAAACCGCCATTATTCAAGCCGGTGCAGGGGAAGGCGCTCCATATAACCGTCAATATACGGGTATCAACTCATTTACATTGCCCGAACCGGAAACCCAGTTAAAGCCGGGCGATAATATTTTTAGCGGTAAAGTCCATATGTCGCCCGGCAGTAGCGGCTTTGAAAATTTCACAGATGTGGAATTTGGAAAAATCAACCTCATCCGTAATTCCGGGTTTACCGGCGATTATAATTCCGCCAAGCTGGAGGATGCCACCGAAGTTACGGATGAAACTGAACTGTACAATCAATCCATTAAATGGTGGGCTGCAACCAATGTGACTATCAATTACGAGGACAGCGAGAGTGCGACCGGACATTCTGCCACCCTGACTACCGGTGTTATAATGCAAACGCTCTATTACCGGCTTATGGAAGGAGAAAGATATATCCTGTCTTTCTTAGCGAAGGGGGCTTCCGTCAGTATTAGTGTCGGGGGACTGGAACAAACGCAGGAACTGAAGCCCCAATATGACCGTTATGTATTTCATTTTACTGCCGTACCCGATACAGAAATTACATTCAGCGGCTCATGCACGATAACGGAGATACAGCTTGAGCGCGGAACCGTCCTTTCCGTATGGAGCTTGTCACCATTGGACAACAACAGCTTTGAAACCAAGTTCGAAGCACTGAAATACCTTACCGATGCCATACGTGAGGGTTCGTCCACATTCATCGGAGGCCTGGGGCTTCTGTCCATGATACTTGTAGGCAATTATACTGACGGTGAGTTGAAGAAAGTCACCGGCGGTTTCTCCGGTGTGTATAACGATGACGACGATCCCCTACTCTGGGGCAGCGGCGACTTGGAAAAGGCGATCCGGACCATCTCCAAGTGCAAGGATGACCCTATGGCCTTCCTGAACATGAGCGACAGCGAACTGTCCGAATATGTCAAGACCGTCCTCACACATGGCGGGCGTACTGTTTTGAGCGATGCAATTGTCAGGGGCTATCTCTATGCCATTGACGGTTACTTCAAAGGGACGGTCGATATGGGGGACGGCGTGACCCATTTCGACAAGGACGGCAGCGGCTGGATCGGTAAAGCCGGTGACATGTATTTCGCCAAATGGGACAAACTCCTGAACTGGTCGCTGTGTGCCGGTAATATCCGCTGGGACAACGTCAATAAGGTATTGGATATAGCAGGCAAGTTCAACGCCAAGCTGGGCTCCAAAATAGGAAACCTGACCATCAACGAAAACGGTGCCATGTCCGGCGGTAATGCCGTATTTGAAAAAGTCGGTTATTTATGGGTTCCCGTAGTCGGTTACGGTCAGGAATCAATTGATGCACAAGTCAGGAAAACCATTATTAACCAGATCGGCAAGAGTACCACTATCCTGTTGAAAATGAATATGGGGTTGGAAAATTATACCTATACCATTGACCTGCCGACACGCGATGAACTGAACACTCAAGGTATCTCCGATTGTGGTTTCAAAATAACGCTCATTGCCGCAGATAGCCGTATTTACCCTGATATTTCTGGAATCGGAGAAATCAACCTGAATCCAACGTTCCGGATCAGCTCCCGTCCCCGGGAAAAAGTGAGTATAAATTTCCAGGAACGTGAACTGCCGACCGGCGAGATGCACGACAACAACGACAACCGCATTGAATATTTAGACATGGCGGCAGGTGACGTGCTTGAACTGTACTATTATAACGGAGTCTATTATCTATTGAACAGAAGGAACTGACATGGATTTGAATACGATACAATCAGACGGACGCTGGGGCGATGTCGCCGCCTTCATCAACGCCAATTTCGAGAAGATACGGCTGGAGCTGATGAAGCTGCGCCATGCCTCCATCCTTACATTCTGCAAGGGGTATTTCTCTACGGAATCCCGTTTCCTGAAGAAGTATCCTACGGGCAAGACCGGTGAATACGCCTTCGTCGGTATTCCATGGCCCGGTACTGTATATGAGTGGGCGGATACGGCATGGGTGAATACCGGTATAGCCCCGCAGCTCGGAGAAGCCGTTTTCATCGAGATATTGAAACGGCATATAGATAACGAAACCATTTATTGGGATGCTACGGACGAAGTCATCAAGTCCGCCGACGGCGGTGACAGGCCGGAAGAAACCTTCAGTATTACAGTAGGTGTCAATCCCGCCAACGTGGGGCAATGCGCTGTCGAAGCCGAAGGTGCCATGTCGGTCATATCCGACGCAACCGGTGCAAGCTGGACGGTCAGAGCCGGGAAAGGTTCTACGGTGACGGTCATCATCGTGCCTGAAACCGGTTATCAGGTGCAACAGCTCAATATCGATACAGTATCACAGGGAGCTGTATCGGAATATACCTTTGAGAGTCTTGAAGCCGATCATACCATGTACGTGTGGATGGAGGCGGAAGTTGAAGAAGCGCCTATGGATTTCCTTGTACGCAGCGACCTGCCGGGAACTTTCTACTCTTCCACCCATGTGGCGCTCAACGCCATCAAGGCGGACTACCCGGACGGATTAACACAGGATGTAACACTGACCTGTGTGAAGCAGGCGAAGGAACGCAGAATCGCCAATGATCCGGACAAAAACAGAAACGAACAGATATTCCTGTCTGTACTTAAGGACTGGAACATGGGCGCTCTCCACACGCTCACGATAGACGGGAACGGTTTCCTGACGTATGACTGTGCCAGTCTCGGAGGGTTGAAGTTTACAAACGTAGACAATATAATTCTTTCGGACATCGCTTTCATCAACTACTGTAATTTTATTGACGGCAGCACCCCCGATGAAGTGGCTGCGGTGATGCTTATCGGCAGCAAGGACAGCTATTGCCGTAACCTTTACATTGCCGGTTGTACGTTCGATGGACTCTCCACCACCAACAAGACAACCGGTTCCACATTCATTCTTTCTACCAAGTATACGGAGAACGTATATGTCAACGGCAATTTGTTCTGTAACAATGCCGGAATGGCATTCAACATGACGGATGCCCGTCTGGTCACATTCTCCCGTAACGAAGTTAGCGGTGTATTCCGTTCAGGAGCCGTCGCCCATGCCGGACTGTTCAATGTAACCAACGGATACAGACTCATACTGGAAGACAACCATTTTGACGGAAGCAGTTTCCGGGAAAGCCTGATGTACTTTTCCAATATAGAGGTGGTTTCGTTAAAAAGGAACTATATCCATGACGGGGCACGAATCATCGAGATGTCATCCAATACGGCAATCAAGAAACTGGAACTGGAGTCAAACCTGATTGTGAACATGCTCCAGTCTTCGATTTTCGGATGGATTCATGAGTGCATATATTCCACTTCTGATATTCTCGAACTGCGTTTCCTGAACAATACGCTATGGATGGGCGGTAACGACTGGATGCAGTTCATATTACGGGTAAATGCCATTGATGTGCGGACTGCGTCCATCCATAACAATATCATCGTCGATCCGGATCCGTCGCTCAGCTCCGGAAAAATCAACCTGTTCAATTTTAAAACGCTTGGCAGCCTCTCAATGGGTGGGAACCTATTGAAGGTATCCATTAAAGATCCGGAAAAAGGAAACACGTACGGGGAGATCACGGCCGTGGCAAATCCGGACGGGAATTCCGACAGCATTACCATTACGGGAAGCAACTCCCGTTCACTGGGTTACCTGCGCAATGCCGGGCTTGACAGCAACAGCACATTGGTAGTCAAGTCAGACAAGCTGCTTGACATTGAGAACGGTGGCGCTACATATGCCCTCACTGCAGATTATGACGGCAATTACCCGGCCAACAATGATTATGTCCCCGCTATGGATAAGGACTACAAACAGAAATCGGCAGCGGCCAACAGTCGCGGGTGCTACAACCTCCATGGGACAGCAATTGATGAAAACGGGGATACCACTACCGGATATACGGGGGAAGACCTGACGGTTGCCGCTTCCTTTGACAGTTCGGCACAATACACCGCGATTGCTGACAGCTCGCTGCTGCTGGTCCATAACACACTCAACCGTTCAAGGTTTGTCCGGTTCAGGATTGAAGGCACCCAGCACAGGTCCCTTGCGCTGGGAAGATACGCACTGGTACACATGCATCCGGAAGTGGATGCTTATGGCGAGTATCAGGCGGAGGAATTATACACCGTTAATATTGACTGATTATGGCTGAAAGTTATAATGATATTCTGAAGGCGTCTATCGGCAAGGTGCTTGCATCGGCCATAATAGACAACTATTTCCCCCTTGTCGGAGAGATGATAAAGATTGATGCAACCACGAAATGGGCCACCGCATCGGAGTGGAAAACACAGGACGGAAGCGGACAGACGGTGACCTCTGCCGGTAACCTGCTACACAGCAAGGACAGCAAGACGCTACAGGTTATCGCTAAGGGTGAGCTTGCACAGGTATTCACAGGCCGCAATTCCCTATTCTCGACGGATGTGAAGAAGACGGTCTATGCGATGACGGCACAGGCGCTGCCTTACTTCGATGTGAGAGTGAGCGAGGAAATCATCCGTACCGACGGTGAAGTCTCCAAAATATGCATTTATCCGGAAAACGGCTATGCAGGTGCGCATACGGTGGTGATACGTGTGTACAGGGAGAATGAAGAAAGCAATCCCGTTGCCTCATTTACGAACGTCACGCAGGCTGAAGGCTATGAGTATGCGGAGTTCTTTGTGTCGCAGCCTTCCGGTCGCGGCATCTATGACGTGGAAGCGGATGTCATTGATACATCCACAGGTACGATGTTCAGCAAACGCATCAACAAACTGATAACCGTCACTCCGCGACTGGCTCCCGAACCGGCGGACCGCAGCTCAGGCTACCGCGATATATTGGCTACGAAAAGCTTTACATCTTATGGCGGAAGAAACAAATTGGATTTCTACATCAGACTTTGGGAGAATACAGGAGAAGGTCTGAGCTATGCGGAGTTCACTGTTCCGTCAGGCGAACAGAACGGGACTTCCTATTACGACTCCGTTGACCTTAGCGTGCTGCCTGCCGGCACTACATTGGTGCTGACGGATGATTCGCAAGAACCTGTTGGGTATGTAAGGCGCCTGCTGTTCAAAGGAAACAATCCATGCTCCCTATCGGCGGAATCCGGTACACCGAACAATACGTATGAGAAGCCTCTGGTAATCACAATCAACAGGGACACTCCCTATGAGGTCCCTTTCCAATATTATTCGGGACTGAACTTCGAAAACAACTGCCGCCATATAGTGCTTGACGGACGTGGATATAAGAATATCAGCAAGGGCATACACATACACCGTTATAGCAAGGACGCGTTTGCACAGAACTGTATGTTCCTTGTAAACGGTACTTCGGATGTGGAACTGGTACAGTTGGAACTGTCAGACTGTGATTTTACAGCCATATCCGGAAAGACCGACCCTGATCCGAACCGTACCTGGTACTGGTTCGGTAACTGGGAGTTCAATAACTTGCGCATTCATCACTGCCATATCCATGATACCACCGGAGAGGGGTTCTATCTCGGCTATTTCTCTCCGGAAACCAAGACAGGAACAAACAGTGACGGAGAAACCGTTACTTACCGTCCGCATAACATGGCGGATGTGCGCATATATCGTAACCTGTTACAGAATCTTGGTTATGACGGGATGCAGCTCTCCAATGCACGCGGCGCGGAGGTATGTTACAATGAGGTGTATAACGCTGCATGGCGGGGTGAGAAAGATCAGTCAAGCGCAATCAGTATCCAATCTGTTACCGGTAAGTGCTATAATAATATAGTACACAAGTTCAACGGGCCGGGGTTCCAGATTGGTCCGTTAGGCGATGTGGAGGTGTTCAACAATGTGGTATACGATTGCCCGGAAGGACAACCCGGAGTGCAATTCCTTTTCATGAAGGATTGTCCGGAGCAAAACCCGAACGGCGACGGCTTCAATGACATTATCAACATATACCTGCACAACAATGTGATCCTATGTAACGGAATAGCTTTCAACGGCCGTAATACGGTCCAGGTGACAGGCCTTCGCGTGGAGGACAACATCATCGTTTACCGGGGAGGGTTGTTCGGCAATATGGAGACCGCTACCATGGAGCAATGGCAATCACAGGCTTCGGGTAACCTTACGCTTGACAAGAAAGTGATTGACTATGCGGAGATTGACTCTTACAAGATAGCTGATTCCGCCAACGGTGATTTCCGGATTGCGGCTGACAGTCCGCTTATACAATCGGGTACAGGCAGACGCTTTAAATTCGATTTTCAGGGCTATAAGAACTGGTTCAATACGGTGGCGCCGACAGGTGCATTTCTCGGCCGCTACAAGTCCGGTAAAATCAATGACGAACCGGTAACCCTGACATCCGTATCCGTTAACGGAGGGGCTGAAAGTACAAAGGAACGGACTGTGTCCATAGAACTGGCATATAGCGGTGCTGCAACCCATTACCGTATCGGAGAGACGGCAGACTTGTCGGATGCCGTATGGAACAGCCTTGTTTCCGATACGGTCGAATATACGCTTTCAGAGCCGTTTGGCGAGAAAACAGTTTATGCGCAGGTCGGCGTCGGATCGGCAGGCAGCAACATCCTATCTGTGTCTATTGAATATCGGGCTACTTCGATAGCATTGACTGCACTTGTGCTCAACAACGGCATAGCCATATCACGCCACCTTACGGTACCGGTATCGTTCACTTGTACGGGTTCGTATGAGGCTGCCATGTACCGGCTGGGAGAAACACCCGATCTGTCATCTCAGAAATGGGCCCCTATATCCGAGACTGTGACCTATACCTTTGATTCGCTCGGAGACAAAACGCTGTACGGACAGATACAGGATACGAAAGGAAATATTTCGGAAGTGAAGTCGGCGTCCTTAAATATTGAACAGGCACCGAGAAAGGCCATTGTATCGCTTGGGTGGAGTAAGGCTGAAATCCCGTCTTCTACCTCTGCTTATGATGCAGCAACGGGGATTACAAGGTTCCAGTCGCAGGCTGCAATAACCGAGTCACGCCATATTTATGATACGCTCGGTGAATTATTAGGTACTGCAGTACCTTCGACAAACTCGGTTACAATGATATCCAGCGCGTCATTAAAGGGTGCGGTTACCGGTGACGACAGCGGGGTTTACCCCGATGAATACCTGTGGCACAATTCAGCCATGGGAGCCAATGCTGTTAAGAGCGAAAGCATCACGTTTACGCTTCCTGCAGGAACTTACAAGGTTCGCATCTTCACCAATACCATTTGGGCACAGCGTGTCATTCCCAATGAAGCGCTGTCATACAAAGCTGTGACAGACACAGATGAGACGGCATTCACCTTACCCACATCCGGCGTGCAGAATAATACAGCCAACCTTACCGAACCCGTTACGGTAACCGTAGGGGAAAACGGGATGTTACGGATTGATTTCGGTGTAGGAAAGGCAGGAACTTATTATTATGCACCATTGAATATAATTGAAATTGAAGAGGTATAAATCAAAGCACCACGATCATCATGGAATAGTAGAGCTAAATATAGGTATTTCAAATTATTATATTTTAATAGAATAACAAAAAAGAGGGAACAAAAAAGCCCTCGACCAATATATAGATAGACGCCAATCATATTATATATACAAACGACAATGTCGTGCGGCCGAGGGCTAATACCCTTCTTCCACGACATTGTCGTTTGTTTATATAAATATAATTGGCATTGCAAAGATATAATTTTTTTGTTTTATGAAAGTATTTGAGATACTAAACTTTAATCGTGAGTTATTGGGAAAGCTCCAAACTGCTGGTATTCGTTTAGAAGACATCCAATATATTGACTTGTATATAGAATATAAAAATTTGTTGGAACAAGGTGAAAAGGTTTCGTATATTGTAACTGCATTATCTGAAAAATTTTCGGTGAGCGAACGCAAAATTTACACTCTGGTAAAACGCTTCCAAAGTGACTGCAAGCCCCTTATAGTATGAACGGTTCGCTTCGGATTGAATGCATAATTCACTGCATGTATCTTACAGCGGAAAGCATCCTTGTATTCTGCTATTTCTCATTGCTTTTAGAGAACTTTACAACCGTTTTTAAAGTAAAATGAGATGAGAAAAATGTATTTATCTGCCCCGCTTCCTTTTGTGGGACAAAAACGAATGTTTGCGAAAGAATTTATTAAAGTGTTGAGACAATTTCCAAACAGCACCGTATTTGTGGACCTATTTGGCGGATCGGGTTTGCTATCACACATTGCTAAATGTGTCAGGCCTGATGCCACCGTCGTGTATAATGATTTCGACAACTACCGTCAACGGCTTTCGCATATCTCGGCTACCAATGTGCTGTTATCCGATATACGCCGAATAATTGAAGGGGTAGCCAGAAACAAACGTATAACCGGAGAAACCCGCGATAAAGTGTTCGCACTTATCGAAAAGGAAGAAAAAGAGCGCGGTTATGTGGATTATATCACGATTTCCACATCCTTACTGTTTTCTATGAAATACGTGCTCAATTTGGAAGGTATGAAAAAGGAGACACTTTACAATGTCATCCGGCAGACTGACTACCCAGAAGCGGTAGACTATTTGGAAGGACTCACTATTACCAGTGAAGACTACAAAGAAGTATTTGAACGCTACAAGGATATTCCTGATGTTGTTTTTCTTGTGGATCCGCCGTATCTTTCCACTGAAGTGGGAACCTATAAGATGTACTGGCACTTGGCTGACTATCTGGACGTGCTGAAAGTGTTGAAAGGGCATTCTTTCGTGTGTTTCACCTCGAACAAATCTTCCATCTTGGAACTATGCGATTGGATGGACCGTAATCCATTCATTGGTAATCCTTTCATGGATTGCCGAAAGATAGAGTTTAATGCGCAAATGAATTATAATTCTAAATACACAGATATAATGCTGTATACAACACCAAAGGAAAGACAGAGTATGATATCATGATTATATTTGCATACATTTCCCCTAAGATTTATACAAAGATAAATATTATGAATGATTTGAAGAACTTTTAAGTTCCCTTTGAGAACTATTTAAATGACTCTGGAAAATGAATAAAAAATCGCAATTCGTTTTGTGTTAACAGGTGCAAAATGCTCACAAAGTGATTTG
>OGME01000530.1_pt1 | contig 35298 bp, 28 predicted proteins | sample 1572981 | NCBI WGS metagenome assembly OGME01 (sample SAMEA2581902, study PRJEB24529) | metagenome | biome: Human gut stool | place: China | collected 2011
CCCGATAGGAGAGTATAGAAGTGCGCCCTTTAGTTCCTAAAGGGATTTTATCAGTTCGCCAAACTGAAAGTTTCCGTTGCTTGTCTATTTATATAAAGCCTCTTTTTTTTGCTTCTTCAATCAATATAGGTTGAATTAAAGGATATGTCCAATTTTCAACTAACTTATCTGAAATCAATATCTTCTCAATCTCACTATGTAATTCCTCAAATGAGTTAATGTCTGCAATAAATAACATTCCGAAAGTTTCATCATCAATATTTTCATTTACTCGTGTCTTTCCTTTAACAGAATACACACATATTGGTTCAATTCTAAAATCAACTGCTCCTGTTTCTTCTTGTAATTCTCTTTTAGCTGTTTCTAAAATACTTTCTCCAGGTTCTCTGTGACCTCCTGGTATTTCATAAGTCTCTCTTTCTTTGTGTTTACAGAATACCCACTTGTTATCTGTTTTGGATATTATCACTGCAAACTTCAAAAATTCATCTGCGACATTGTCATAAAATTTTACTTCTACCATTCTATCAATACCTCGTCAAATTCAAATTTATCTAACTGTTTTATGAATTAAAATCTACTGATTGTAATGATACAACACTTCTTTTCCATGCCTTTCAGCATACTCAATTTCTTTTTTCACAGATGTTCCAATATAACCATCCATATTTACAACATATATTCCATCACTTAAATCTATTTTTCTGTAATGAGCATCTTCAAGTTTTAAAAGTTCATCTTCAGTTGGAACAATATTATCTTCACAATAAACACATTGTAATATATTATATCTTATATCCTTTGCTTATTTCAAGGTCATAAGCAATTTTTTTCATATCTTCGGCAAATTTCATGCTTCCACAAATTGTATAAGTTTTCACCCAATCACCTCATCAAATTCCGATTTGTTGCTCACTTTTCGTATTCAAATTATACCATAAAACTTGTGAACATTTCTACCGCAACTTTGGACTATATGAGAAAAGTCCGAACAGTTTTCTGCCCGGACTTCCTCGCTCAATCATAAATCAATTCCGCTTTCACAATCTCCTCTGCCTGTGCCTTGCAAGCGTTCATCTGCCGCACCCATTCCATTTGGTTTTCGGCTTTCAGTTGCTCGGTCACGCCGTTTTGCTCTGCCAGTGACCGCACGATCAGCTCCATGCGGTTTCGTGCCGCTTCGTCAATCTCGACGCAATACTGTCTTACGTACACCCAGCTATGAACGCGGGAACTTTTTTTATACCTTTTGCAGGGGGATCATGATTTCAGTGACGAACTTTTCCGTGTCGGTCGTGAAGCCATAGTCGATGACTGTAATCTCGCGCGAAAATCCGGCGGCGGTGTAGCCTTCCTCGCGGATGAACTGCATCAAGCGACGGTACTGCGCGGGCGACTCGGCGTGGTGCCGAGCGCCGCGCCCGCGGGGCCGAGGTGCAGCGTGCCCATGAAGTAGTAGTCGAGCGCGATGTTGACGACGCAGGCCACGGCGATGAAGTACATGGGGCTCTTGCTGTCACCAAGGCCGCGGAAGATCGAGGCGATGATATTGTACGCCGTGATGAACGGAATACCGATAAAGCAGACCGTGAGATAGGCGAGCGTGCCCTGCACGGCCTCCTCCGGTGTGGACATGATGGAGACGATACCCCCGCGCAGCGCGAGCAGCAGTGCCGTCAGCGCAAGAGACAGCAGCATGAAGAGCGTGACCGTGTTGCCGATGGCAGAGGCGGTGCGCTTTTTGTCGCCGCCGCCGGCGGCCTGCGCGATGCTGACCGTCGCGCCCATCGCAAGGCCGACGAGCATGACTGTGAGCATGTGCATCACCTGCGAGCCGATGGAGACGGCGGTCGTGCTGGCGACGCCCCCAAACTGGCCGATGATGAAGAGGTCGGCCATGCCGTAGAGCGTCTGCAAAAAGTAAGAGAGCAGATACGGCAGCGAAAAGGACACAACGTTGCGAAAGACGCTGCCGGTGGTGAGATCGTTTTGCATCGGAAAGGACTCCTTATCAGTATAGCATGGAGTCATCATAAACTCTATAACAATTGTAGAGTCAAGCGTAGATTTTTCCGCGCGGAAAAAAGTCTCACTTTCCCGGATAGCCCAGTGCGGCGGAAAGCATCTGCCCCGCGGCGACGACCGCGCGCTCGGCGTGCGCGAACTCGTCCGAGTGCACGGAGCGGAACATCCCCAGTACGCTGACGACGTACTTGAGCGCGCCGCCGCCGGTGAACACCGGCGCGGAGATGGAGCGAAGACCGATCTTATACTCACCGTTTTCCACGGCGAAGCCCGCCTTGCGGCAGGCGGGGAGCGATGCGAGCAAAGCACCCGCGTCCGTTTCTGTGTGCGGGGTGTAGGGCGTGAGCGGCACACGGGCAAGGAGAGTCGCCGCCTCGCTCTCACTCATGCAGGCAAGGACGATCTTGCCCTGCGAGGTGCAGTGCAGCGGCAGCCGCGCCCCCGGCGCGGAGACGATGCGAAGGCTGTCGCGCCCCTCGGCCTGGTCGAGGGCGACGATGTGCCCGTTTTCATAGGTGGAGAGCATGGCGGAGGCGCCGGTCGCTTCTGCCAGATGCTCGAGGTAAGGCCGCGCGAGGGACGAGATGTTCCAGAACGCGCTGGCGCGGCAGCCGTATTCAAAAAGGCGCAGGCCGAGGGCGTATTTGCCGTCTGCGTGCTGCGTGATGACGTCATAGTCGCGCATGGTGGTCAAAAGGCCGAACACTGTGCTCTTGGGCAGCCCTGCGCGCTCGCTGATGGCCGTGAGCGTCATCGCCTCGCCCGCGTCGCTGAGGAGCTGCAAAAGCTCCATCGCCTTCGCCACGGAGCGGATGGTGTTGCCGTCAGTCATAAATCGGCCCTCCCGGTCGAAAATCGTTGCTTGTATTCTAAAAAATACTGCGGAAAAAGTCAAGATTACGATAATATAAAAATACAGTTCGACATTATCGGACAACTGTGTTGCGTAAGAGCGTGATATTTGCTAAAATATCATGCTGTACCATGGAAGAAAGAGGCGTTTCAGATGCTGGACGGCTTTGCAAGATCAATTACATACCTGCGCATCAGCATCACGGACCGCTGCAATTATCGCTGCCGCTACTGCATGCCGGACGGCGGCATTGAAAAGTGCGCGCACGAGGACATCTGTTCTTTGGAAGAGTTGCGCGACATGGCCGCCGCGGCGGTCAGGTGCGGCGTCAAAAAGATCCGCGTCACCGGTGGCGAGCCGCACGTGCGCCGCGGTGCGGTGGACTTCTGCCGCATGTTATCAGAAATTCCCGGCGTTGAAGAGCTCTGCGTCACGACGAATGGCAGCCTGCTCAAGGAGTTTGCCCGGCCGCTGCGCGACGCGGGCGTCACGCACCTCAACATCAGCCTCGACACGCTGAACGAGGGGTGCTTTCGCGCCATCACGCGCCTTGGTACGCTGCAGGACGTCCTAGATGGCATCGACGCGGCGGAGCGCGCGGGCTTTGCAAAGATCAAGCTCAACTGCGTGCTGCTCGGCGGCGTCAACGACGACGAGATTACCGATTTTGTCGCTTTGACGCGCGAACATCCGTGGCAGGTGCGCTTCATTGAGCGCATGCCGATGGGCTGCGGAAAGGATTTCGGTACATACCTCCCCTCGCAGGCGGTTCTGAACCGCTGTCCGGAGTTGGAGGCCGTTTCGCACGACGGCGTGGCCGCGTGCTATCGTCTGCCGGATGCAAAGGGGACCGTCGGCCTCATCGCGCCGATGAGCCACGCGTTCTGCGCAGAGTGCAGCCGCATCCGCATCACGGCGGACGGGAAATTGAAGCCCTGCCTGCACTCGGATGTGGAGATCGCGCTGCGGGGCTTGTCCGGTGAGGAATTGGAGCAGGCCATCCGCCGCGGCATTCTGATGAAGCCGGAGCGCCACCACATGGACGAGACTGGCGTCACGGAGACGCACCGCGGCATGTTTGCGATCGGAGGCTGAGAATGGAACTGACGCATTTTAACGAACAGGGCCGCGCCCGCATGGTGGACGTGAGCGAAAAGGTGCAGACCTATCGCGTGGCGCGCGCCGCCGCGACGGTCCGCATGGCAAAAGCGACGATGGACAAGATCAAAGAGGGCTCCATCGGCAAGGGCGATGTGTTGGCGGTCGCGCAGGTCGCGGGCATCATGGCCGCGAAGAAAAACAGTGAACTGATCCCGATGTGCCACCCGCTGCTGCTCACGAAGGTGGACATCTCATTTGAAATCGAAGAAACCGCCCTGCACATCCGCAGCGAGGTCCGCTGCCACGGCGAAACGGGCGTTGAAATGGAAGCGCTGACAGCTGTCAGCGTCGCCGCGCTCACGGTGTACGACATGTGCAAGGCCGTGCAGCGCGATATGTGCATCGACGGTATCCACCTTCTCTATAAAGAGGGCGGCAAGAGCGGCGTTTATGAAGCGGAGGAATGAAGAAATGGCACAGGTGACCGCTGTGAACATCAGCGAAAAAAAGGGCGTGCGCAAGCACGAGGTGCCCTATATCGACGTAAAATACCGCCACGGCATTGTGGGCGATGCCCACGCGGGTGACTGGCACCGCCAGATCAGCCTGCTGGCCGACGAGAGCGTGGACACGATGCGCGCTATCTGCCCGCTTGAGCTGGATGCGGGTATCTTTGCCGAAAACATCAACACCCGAGGCATCGAGCTCAAGACGCTCCCCGTCGGCACGCGCCTGCGCGTGGGCAAGACGGAGCTTGAGGTCACGCAGATCGGCAAGCAGTGCCACAACGACTGCGAGATCAAGCGCACGACGGGCAAATGCGTGATGCCGACCGAAGGCATCTTTGCCATCGTGATCAAAGAGGGCCGCATTCAGGCCGGAGACGAGATCGAGGTGCTGAAAAATGAAACTCATTAAAACCGAGGACGCGGTGGGCCATGTGCTCTGCCACGACATGACGCAGATCATCAAGGACCAGTATAAGGACGCGCGCTTCCGCAAGGGCCACGTCGTGACGGAGGAGGACATCCCCGTGCTGCTCAGCATGGGCAAGGAGCACCTCTACGTCTGGGAGATGACGCCCGGCATGGTGCACGAAAACGACGCGGCGGAGCGGCTTCTGGCCCTCTGCGGGCAGGAGAATATGATCCGCAGCGGCGTGAAAGAGGGCAAGATCGAGCTCAAGGCCGCCTGTGACGGCGTGTTTCTGGTCGATTCCGCGCGCCTTGTCGCCGTGAATAGCCAGGACGAGGTGATGATCGCCACGCGCAAGGGCGGCATGGCTGTACGCGAGGGCGACAAGCTCGCGGGCATGCGCGTCATCCCACTCATCATCGAGGAAGAAAAGCTCCGAAAGGCCGAGCAGGCCGCGGGCGATAAGCCGCTGCTGTCTCTCAAGCCCTATGTGCGCAAGACCGCCTGCATCGTCGCCACCGGCGGTGAGGTCAAAAAGGGCCTCATCAAGGATACGTTCACGCCGGTCGTCATCGACAAGCTCAAGACCTACGGCATCGAAACGCTCGAGGTCGTCTACTCCGGCGACGGGGTGGAGAATGTGCGCGACGCGGTGCTCGCGATGCGCGAAAAGAAGCCCGACATGATCCTCTGTACCGGCGGCATGAGCGTCGACCCCGATGACAACACGCCGGGCGGCATCAAGGCCGCGGGCGCGAATATCATCGCCTACGGCGCGCCGGTCCTGCCGGGGGCTATGTTCCTGCTCGGCTATTTTGACGACGGTATGCCCGTCATGGGTCTGCCCGGCTGCGTGATGTACGCGGGCGCGACGGTCTTCGACCTGATGCTGCCGAAGATCGCGGCGGACGTGCCCGTGACGCGCGCGGATCTCGCGGCGCTCGGCGAAGGCGGGCTGTGCCTTGGGTGCAAGCCGTGCCACTATCCGATCTGCCCGTTTGGAAAATAAAACTTCAAAACGATGGCGGAGCCATCGTTTTGAGGAGGGGTACAGCCTGCTGCGCGCACTCACTTATGCTCGCACACTTGCAGGCTGAGAGGTGTTTTTTGCCACGCGCATGGAAATTGGCGAAGCGCCGCCAGCGGCGGATGAAGCGAGCCAGTTTCGAGGAAGCGGCACGATTGGCACGCCCAACGGGCGCGGGAATCGTAATGCCGCGACGGTGACCGCGGCAAAAAACGGATCAAGATTATTTGCCGTCTGCGGACGGCTTGGGCAGCCGTTAGCGGCTTTGCCGCTTTACGGATGCCGCATCCCCCTTGCGGGGAAAAGTTTGCGGCGCTTGTTTCGCGCCCCAGGGGCGCGGGGTTAGGGGGGCAGGACTGGTGGATTTTTGAACCGAATGAGTCGGTGCTGTTTTGACAACTTCAACATTTCGCGCCTGCGGGCGCGAAATGTTGGGGGTGCGTTATCTATTTTGAGGATAGCGAAATGATTTTGTCCAAGTTTCCCGATGGGGATTGGAAATAAATTGCGTGCGGCGTGTTCTTGCGCGTTCCTATATCGCCGCGCTTTTCAATGAACGCGCGAAAAAGAAAAAATTTGAAAGGAGGTATCCAAACATGAAAAAGCTTTTGTCTCTGCTCCTTGCGCTTGCGCTCGTGTTCTCTCTGGCCGCCTGCAGCAGCAAGACTGACGACACAACCACCGACGACACCCAAGGCGACGCGAACGCCGAGAGCGTTGATCTCGTTGTCTTCGCCGCCGCCTCCATGACCGAGACCCTGACTCAGATCGCCGAGATGTACAAGGAAGTTGCCCCCAACGTCAACATCACCTACAACTTTGACTCCTCGGGCAAGCTCCTCACCCAGATCAGCGAGGGTGCTGACTGTGACCTGTTCATCTCCGCCGCCCCCAAGCAGATGAACGCCATGGACGGCAGCCTCATTGACGACAAGGACAAGAACCCCGACGGTCTTGACCTCATCGTGACCGACAGCCGCATCGACCTGCTTGAGAACAAGGTCACGCTCGCCGTTCCCGAGGGCAACCCCAAGGGCATCGAGAGCTTCGACCAGCTTGCTGAACTCCTCAAGAGCGGCGACGTCATGCTCGCCATCGGCAACAGCGACGTGCCCGTCGGCCAGTACACCCAGAAGATCTTCGCCTACTATGGCCTTGACGAAGCGGATCTCGCCGACTCTTTGACCTACGGCAACAACGTTAAGGAAGTTACCACTCAGGTGAGCGAGGCCAGCGCTGACTGCGGCATCATCTACGCCACCGACGCTTACTCCGCCGGCCTCACAGTCGTCGACAGCGCCACCGCCGAGATGTGCGGCCAGGTCATCTATCCCGCCGCCGTCCTGAAGGGCGAGAAGGAAGAAGCCGCCCAGGCCTTCCTCGACTACCTCCAGACCGCTGACGCTATGTCCGTGTTCGAGAGCGTCGGTTTCTCCCCCGCTAACTAAAATTGGCTGAGACTTCTACATACCGCAGACTGATTTGACCCGATAAAACGGGCAGCAGCGACAGCGGAGATAGAAGCAGACCAAGTCGTTTAGAAAAAGCAGTATCACACTTTACTGAAAAGTGCGATATCCACGGCACCCTTGGGGTCAAGGGGCTAAAAGCCCCTTGCGTTTCTTGGGGGATACAAAGGGGGCCATTCTTACGCTAAGAATGGTCCCCTTTGCAAATCTGCCGCCGCTGGCGGCAAAAGGCAGGTGCTCTATGGATTGGTACCCCTTATGGAACTCGCTGCGCATTGCGGCGATCTCCACGGTCGTTATTTTCTTTGCCGGCATTTTTGCCGCCTATTATATCGCAAAGCTTCCGCGCCTGATCAAAGGTGTGCTCGATGTGCTTCTGACGCTGCCGCTCGTGCTGCCGCCGACGGTCGTGGGCTATCTGCTGCTGCGCGTGTTCGGCCCCAAGCGCGTCATCGGCGCGTGGGTGCTCGAAACGTTCGGCGTCAAGATGGTCATGACCTGGTGGTCGGCCATCTTTGCCACGGTGGTCGTCATCTTCCCGCTGATGTACCGCACGGTGCGCGGCGCGTTCGAGTCTTTTGACGAGACGCTGGCCTATTCGGGGCAGACGCTGGGCCTGTCGAATACCTACATTTTCTGGCGGATCCGCATGCCGTACTGCCGTCAGGGCGTGCTGGCCGGCACAGTGCTGGCCTTTGCCAGAGCACTTGGCGAATACGGCGCGACGAGCATGATCGCGGGCTACACACCCGGCAAGACCGCGACGATCTCCACCACGGTCTATCAGCTCTGGCAGACGAACAACGATGTGCTGGCGACGAAGTGGGTCTTGGTCAATATTGCGATCTCCGCCGTCGTGCTGCTGGCGGTCAACATGCTCGAGCGGCGTGACTTCTTCACGGATGCGAGCAAGGCGAGGAGGGCGAGAAGATGAGTTTGTCTGTCGATATTGAAAAAAAGCTTGGCGCGTTTCATCTGCGCTCACAGTTTGAAGCGCCGGACGAGACGATGGCGCTGCTCGGTGCCTCGGGCTGCGGCAAGAGCATGACATTAAAGTGCATCGCAGGCATCGTGACGCCCGACCGCGGGCGCATCGTGCTCGGCGGCCGCGTGCTGTTTGACAGCGAAAAGAAGATCAATCTGCCGCCTCAGCAGCGCAGGGTCGGGTATCTTTTCCAGCAGTACGCGCTGTTCCCGAACATGAGCGTGGAGCAGAATATCCTCTGCGGCATCCGCAGCGGAGATAAGGCGGAAAAGCGCCGTGTTCTGGCGGAAAAAATTCGCATGTTCCGCCTTGGGGGCCTTGAGAAAAAGCACCCCGCGCAGCTCTCCGGCGGTCAGCAGCAGCGAGTGGCGCTCGCGCGCATTTTGTGTTCCGAGCCGGAGGCGATTTTGCTCGACGAGCCGTTCTCCGCGCTGGACAGCTACTTAAAGTGGAATCTTGAGATCGAGCTTGCCGACCTGCTCGCGACGTTCAACGGCCCCATCCTCTGGGTCAGCCACGACCGCGATGAGTGTTACCGCAACTGCCGCAGCGTCTGCGTGATGGAAGACGGCCGGACCGGCGAGGTCACGCCGATGGACGAGATGATCCGCCATCCGGGCAGCGTCAGCGCGGCGCGCCTCGCGGGCTGCAAGAACTTCTTCGCCGCCGAGGCGAGAGACGGCAAAGTCTACCTGCCCGAGTGGAACGTGGCGCTGCCGCTTGCTGGCATGGAAAATACCTTTACGACGATTGGCATTCCAGACAATGCCGTCACCATGAGCGAGAACGGCGCCATGAGCTGTACCGTCTGCCGCATGATCCTCGGCGTGGAGGAGAACATCCTCCTGCTGCGTCCGGAGGGCAGCGCCGAAGGTGCGCCGATGCTGCGCATCGCCGTCGGACACGAAAGTGGTCTGCAAGCGGGGGCAGCCGTCCGCGTTGCACTGGACTACAGCAAACTGTTACTCCTGTGAATTAAAAAAGTGAGAGCAGGGCAATGCCCAGCTCTCTTTTTCCGTCAAAATATGAATACAATTCGTAATATTCTGCCAAAATACAACGAAATACGGCGGTTTTGGGCGTATGCCCAAAACCGCCGTGCCATATTTTCCTTACAGGCGCCCGTAGATGCGGGTCGTCTCGTGGATGGACTTTGCGAGCTTTTTGCTCGCCTCGCCGCTCAGCATGCGCCACTGCCAGTTGCCGCTGCTCGTGCCGGGGGTGTTCATGCGGCAGCCCTTGCCAAGGCACAGATAGTCCTGCATCTGTGCAACAAACAACCTGCTCTGGCAGCTCATGCCGCCGCGGATGATGCCGGCGTTGAAGCCCTCCTCGTCATTGAGACCGAGGTACTTCTTCGCGAACGCGATGTCCGCCTTATCCGCCTCCGTGCGCCAGAGGGCGAGGGGCGCGTTGTCGTGCGTGCCGGTGTAGCAAATGCTGTTGAAGTTGCAGCTATGCGGCAGGTAGTCGCTCGGGTCGCGCGAGTCGAACGCAAACTCGAGCACCTTCATGCCGGGAAGACCGGAATCAGAGAGCAGCTGCACGACCTCGGGCGAGGGATAGCCGAGGTCCTCGGCGATGAAATCGAGGTCGCGGAACCAGCCGGTCAGCACGCCGACGAGCGACATGCCGGGGCCCTTGACCCAGCGGCCGTTTTTGGCGGTCGTCTCGCCGTAGGGAATGGTCCAGTAGCTCTCGAAGCCGCGGAAATGGTCGATGCGGATGACGTCGTAGAGCTTCTGCGCGCCGCCGATGCGGCGGATCCACCAGCCGAAGCCGTCCTTCGCCATGGCCTCGTAGTTGTAGAGTGGGTTGCCCCAGAGCTGCCCGTCCTCGCTGAAGCAGTCAGGCGGGACGCCGGAGACCTCGGTGGGCACGTTGTGCTCGTCGAGTTGAAACATTTCGGGTTCTGCCCACACGTCGGCGGAGTCCATCGCCACATAGATGGGCAGGTCGCCGATGATGCGGATGCCGAGCGAGTGGATGTACGCCTTGAGCGCTTCCCACTGGCGGAAGAAGAGAAACTGAATGTAAGTGAAAAGCTCCACATCCTCGCGCAGCTCGGCGCGGTAGCGCTCGATGACCTCGCTGCTTGTGCGGCAGCGGATGTCCTCATCGTCCCATTCCGTCCAAGACTTCATGCCGAAGTGGCGCTTGAGCGCCATGAAGAGGGCGTAGTTCGGCAGCCAGCGCTCATTTTCCCGCTCAAATGCCGCGACGGCCTCGCGGTCGCGCGTAAAGCCGCGCGTCTTGGCCTTTTCGAGCAGCGTGAAGCGGCTCGCGTAGATTTTGCCGTAGTCGACATAGCGGAGATCGTCGCCCCAGTCGCAGGCGTTGACCTCCGCGCGCGTCAGGAGCTTATCTTTGACGAGCAAGTCCAAGTCGATGAAATACGGGTTACCCGCAAAGGACGAAAAGCTCTGATACGGCGAGTCGCCGTAGCTCGTCGGGCCGAGCGGCAAGAGCTGCCAGTATTTCTGACCCGCGGCGGCGAGAAAGTCGGCAAAGTCATAGGCGGCCTTGCCCATCGTGCCGATGCCGTGGGGCGAGGGAAGGGACGAGATCGGCATCAGAATGCCGGAGGAACGTTCGATCAATGGAACCACTTCTTTCTGGAAAATGAAGGATGAAGGGCGTTAACCCTTTACCGCGCCTGCGGCCACGCCCTTGATGATGTACTTCTGGCACAGCAGGTAGAACACGATGACAGGGATGATGCTCAGCAGGATCAGTGCCATCGTCGCGCCGAGGTCGACGGTGCCGTAGCTGCCCTTGAGGTACTGGATGTGGATGGGGATGGTCATGTACTTCGTGCGGTCGAGCACGAGATAGGGCAGCAGATAGTCGTTCCACACCCACATGATCTCGAGAATGCCGACAGAGATCATCGTGGGCCGCAGCATCGGCAGCACGACGGAGAAGTACGTGCGCAGCGGGCCGCAGCCGTCGATGGCGGCCGCCTCCTCAATTTCAAGCGGGATGGATTTGACAAAGCCGACGAACATGAAAATCGCAAGCCCCGCGCCAAAGCCGAGGTAGATGATGGGGATGGTCCAGGGGGTATTGAGCTTGAGAGTATCGGCCGTCTTCGACAGTGTGAACATCACCATCTGGAACGGCACGACCATCGAAAAGATGCAGAGATAATAGACCATGCGGCAGAATTTGCTGTCCACACGCGCGATGTACCACGCGGCCATCGACGTGCAGAGCAAAATCAGCGCGGTCGAGACGATGGTGATAAATAAGCTGTAGCCGGCGGATTTTAAGAACGGGTAGTTGCCGAACGTCAGGCCCTTGATGAAATTCGCCCAGCCAGCAAAGCTCTCCGCGTTCGGGAGGGCGAACGTGTCGGTCTTGACATAGGTGTTGAGCTTGAAGGAGTTGATGACCACCGTGAGGACCGGCAGCACATAGATGACGCAGATGACGCCGAGCACGATGGAGAGGATCGTCTTGCGGCGGGCTTCTGCGGAAAGAGAGCGCTTGTTCATTACTGCTGCACCTCCTTTTTGCGGTTGGCACTGAGCTGGAGAAGACCGATGGTCGCGACGAGGATGAAGAACAGCACGGCCTTGGCCTGCGCGGTGCCGCGCGAGTTGGCATTCTGCCCGTAGAACGTGTTGAGGATGTTCAGCGCGAGCATTTCGGTCTCTTTGATCGAGCTGCCGTCGGACAGGATGGTATAGGGCTGCCCGCCCGTGAGGGCGAGGTTCTGGTCGAAGAGCTTGAAGCCATTCGTAAGAGAGAGGAACGTGCAGATGGTGATGGAGGGCATCACATTCGGGATCGTGACTTTCCAAAGCGTCTGCCAGCGGCTCGCGCCGTCGATCTTCGCGGCCTCGAGCATGTCCTCGGGCACGGCTTGCAGGCCCGCAATGTAAATGATCATCATGTAGCCGATCTGCTGCCAGCACATCAGGATGATGAGACCCCAGAAGCCGAGCTTCGTGTTGAGCAGGATCGACGTGCCGTAGCGCGAGAGGATGCCGTCGAAGATCATCGACCAGATGTAGCCGAGCACGATGCCGCCGATGAGGTTCGGCATGAAGAACACCGTGCGGTACAGGTTGCTGCCCTTGATGCCCTGCGTGAGCGCGTAGGCCACCGCAAAGGCCAGCACGTTGATGAGCACGAGCGATATGACGGCGAACAGCGCCGTGAACCAGAACGAATGCACAAAGCTCGCATCCTGGAACGCGCGGCGGTAGTTTTCAAGGCCGACAAAATGCGCGTCGCTCGTGACCTTGAATTTGCAGAAGGAGAGATAGATGCCCTTGCAGAACGGATAGACAAAGCCGATGATGAACGCGCAGACCATCGGCCCCATAAAGAGCGGGAACCAGCGGCGGATCGGGCGGCGGATCATCGAGCTGTTGACCGCAGCGTTGCTGTGCTTATGTTTCAATTCGATCAACTCCCAGCCAAAGATAGAATATTGCTTTTGTTTCTGCACGGCGGGCGCTTCATGCGGCGCTCGCCGTGATATGCAGGGAGGGACGGGCGAAATCGCCCGCCCCTCTCATTTGTGCTTTTCAGATGCGCTTGCTTTTTTAAAAGCGGCTTAGCCGTTGGCGGCAGCGTACTGCGTGGCCCAGCCGTCGACAAACGCGGTCTTGACGAGCTCCCAGTTGGCATCGCTCTGGTCGGCGTCGTACTGGTTCATCGCGGAGACGAGCGCAGCGCGGTAAGCATCAACGTTCGGCTGGAAGTTGGTGACCCAGGGCATGATGTAGTTGCCGTTGGTGGTGTAGTCGTTGGCGTCGGCGAGGAAGCCGTTGGTGGATTCGGCAGCCTGCTTATAGGGCATGGCGGCGAATTCATCGACCAGCATACGGGAGACCTCAGGATCGGTGACCATCCAGTTCATGAATTCGAGCGTGGCCTGAATGTCTTCCTCGGAAGCCTTGGCGTTGACAGCCCAGCAGTTCTCGGTGCCGCAGTTGAGACCCGCGTTCTCTTCGCCCGCAACACCGCAGTAGAACGGGATCATGGACAGGTTGTCAAGACCGTACTGACCGTCGCCGGTACCGGTGAGCTTGGCCCACTCCCAGGAGCCGTTCTGATAGAACACGGCCTGCTCCTTGCCGAATTCGTCCGCCGCGTCAAAGCCGCCGGCAGCGAGATCAGCAGGATTCACGGCGCTGTTGTTGATGTACAGATCCCACAGGTTCTTGTAGTTCTGCATGTAGGTACCCTTGATGGAAGACGGGCATTCCTTCCAGACGTCGGGATCGTCCACGGACTCATAGTAATACTCGAGGTTCGCGAGGTGGCCGGTGAAGCGCCAGCTGGAATCGTCGCTCATGGAAGAGGAGGTGAAGGCGTCGAAGCCGAGCTCGGAAGCACGAGCGTGGATGTCCTCAGCGACGGCCTTGAGAGTCTCAAAGTTCGTGATGTCGCCGAGCGTGTAGCCGGCCTTTTCGAGCAGATCTTCGTTGACGATGATGCCGTAGCACTCGTAGCAGTAGCCGATGGAGCAGAGCTTGCCGTCGGCGTCATAGAGGTTGTAGGCGTCGGTGTTGAGTTCGTTGGCAACGGCGGTGCCGCTCAGGTCATAGCAGTAGTCGCCCCAGGTGTCGACAGCGGCCTGGTTGCCCACGACGAACAGCGTCGGGGGAGCGGACTTGTCCATCTCGGCAGTCAGGGTCTCGTTGTAGGTGCCGGAAGCGGCGGTCACGACGGTGACGGGCACGCCGGTCTTCTCGGTGTACATGGCGGCGACCTTCTGCAGGGTCTCGTCGGCTTCGGGCTTGAAGTTCAGCCAGTAGACGCGGCCGGAGGCAGTATCGCCGTCGCTGTTGTCAGCGGAGTCATCCTTCTTATCGCCGCAGGCGACGAGAGAAAGCGCCATGACAAGAGCAAGGATCATTGCAAGATACTTTTTCATTTCATCAATACTCCTTTTCAAATTTATTTTCACGCGGTTCCCGCGGGAAAATCAGTGCTTGAGCTGCCGCACGGACGCACCCTCGCGCAGCGCGGTCGGCAGAGTGACATGGCGATGAACGCCGCGTCCCTCAATGATGTCGAGCAGGATCTCGACGCTCGCCTCTCCCATGGCGGTCATGGGCTGGCAGAGGGTGGTGAGCATGGGATGAATGTATTCCGAGACGCTGATGCCGTCGATGGCGATGACGGAGCAGTCCTCGGGGATGGAGCGGCCGCTTTCGCGCAGGGCGCGCATCGCGCCGATGGCCATGTCGTCCGCAATGGCGAAGACAGCCGTAAAATCGGCGGGGGAGCGCAGACGCTTTTGCATGGCGGCGTAGGCGTTGGCAATGGTGAAGTCTTCGGCACAGATCAGGTCCTCCGGATGCTCTGTTAAGCCGAAGTCGCGCAGCGCGCGCTGATAGCCAAGGTAACGGAGCTGGGAGATCGAACTGTCGTCGGGGTCGGCGGTCAGCACGGCGATGCGGCGGTGACCGTTTTTGTAAAGCTCGCTGACCGCGCGGTAGGCCTCCTGCTCGTCGGCGATGGAGACGGAGGAGTACGACTCCGGCGGAAGCGTGCCGTAGGAGTTGGTGTAGGAGCAGCAGACGTAGGGCACGCCGAGAAGCGATACCTCCTCGGGCGAATAATCACTGCGTCCGCCGAGGAAGATGATGCCGCGCAGGCGCTTTTCCTTTTCCATCACCGCGCCGCACTGAATTTCGTCGTCGTCCGACGGAATTTGACGCATGACCATCGTGTAGCCCGAAGCGTCGAGCTTTTGCTCGATGGCGTGGATGATGTCGGTGTAGAAGGGGTTCTGCACGCCGCGCACCACAAGGCCGACCGCGTCAGAACGAATTTTGACGAGGTCGCGCGCGCTGTTGTTCGGCACATACCGGTGCGCCTCGATGACGGCGCGGACCCGTCTGCGGGAATCCTCACTCACGTCCGGACGGTCGTTGAGCACGCGGGAGACGGTGCTGACGCTCACGTCTGCGAGCTTTGCAATATCCTTGATGGTCATGCCGACGCGCCCCCTGCGATGATTCCGGAAACCTTACCGGTAACGTTTCCAATCCTTGCTTACAGCATAGTCCCCACAGCGGACAAAGTCAAATGAAACTTGCCGTTTGTGGTAAAAATGGGGAAAACACACAAGAAATGTGCACCGATCATTGACAAAACAGCCAAAGGATCAGAGAATAGCTCTCTTAACGTTCAGCTTATGACGTGCCTGTACCACTTTATGAGCGGCTTATAGCAAAATGTGGGCCAAAATCGGCGTTTCTGTGCAGAAACGAAAAAATTCCCCGTTTTCCGCCGCTATGCGGCAGAAAACGGGGAACGATCTGTGGTTAAAAAAGCCTTACTTGAGCAGCAGCTCCGCGATCTGGATGGTGTTGGTGGCAGCGCCCTTGCGGACCTGGTCGCCGCAGCACCAGAGGTTCAGACCGCGCTCGTCGGTCAGGTCCTCACGAATGCGGCCGACATAGACGATGTCCTGATCGGACGTGTCGAGCGGCATGGGGTAGACCTTGTTCTTGAGGTCGTCGACGAGCTTGCAGCCCGGGGCGTTTGCGATGAGCTCCTTGGCACGCTCGACGCTGATCTTCTCCTTCGTGCGCAGCACGACGGATACGCTGTGGCTGCGGATGACGGGCACGCGCGCGCAGGTACAGCTGACCTTCATCTCGGGCAGGTGGAGGATCTTGCGGCCCTCGTTCTGCATCTTCATCTCCTCGCTGGTGTAGCCCTCGAAGGCCTCGCCGCCGATCTGGGGGATGATGTTGTACGCGATCTGATACTGGAAGACCTTGGGCTCAAGGTGCTTGCCCTTGGAAAGTGCCTTGACCTCATTGTTGAGTTCGTCGATGCCGCCCTTGCCCGCGCCGCTGACGGCCTGGTAGGAAGAGGCGATGATCGTCTCGATGGGGCTCTCCTTGGCGAGGGCGTTGATGGCCACGAGGGTCACGATGGTGGTGCAGTTGGGGTTCGAGATGATGCCCTTGTGCCACTTCACGTCCTCGGGGTTGATCTCGGGGATGACAAGGGGGACGTTGGGGTCGAGGCGGAACGCGCTCGAATTGTCGACGAACACCGCGCCCGCCTTGACGATCGAGGGAGCAAAACGCTCGGCGATGTCGTTCTCGGCCGCGCCGAGGACGATATCAAGGCCCTCAAACGCGTCGTCAGACGCCTCGACGATGGTGCACTCCTGACCGCGGAACATGATTTTGCTGCCCGCACTTCTGGCGCTTGCGATGGGACGAAGGGACGCAACGGGGAAGTTGCGCTCTTCGAGAATTTTGATCATTTCCTGACCGACGGCGCCGGTGGCGCCGAGAATACCGACATTGACCTGTTTCATTACACTACATTCTCCTTCACAAAACTGTTGTACAGGACACGGATGGCCTGTTCGAAATCTTTTTCTTCCACGCCCACGATGATGTTGAGCTCTTCGGGGCCCTGCGTGATCATGCGGATGTTCACGCCGTTTTCGCCGAGCTTGGCGAAAATCTTACCGGAAACGCCGGGACGGTACGCCATCTTGCGGCCAACGGCGGCGACAATGGCGATGTGCTCCGTTACGGTTATCTTATTCGGCTGTACCTCTTTTTGCAGCTCGCCCAGCATTTCGTAGAGTGAGCGGGACACCTTGTCGGACGAGACGACGAGCGAGACGTTGTCGATGCCGGACGGCAGATACTCGACGTTGACCTCATGCTTGGCGAGCACGTTGAGAATTTTTAAGAGCGAGCCCGGTTCACTCGAAATGCCGGTCTTGGCGATGGTGATGATGGAAAAGCCCTTCTTGCCGGCGATGCCGGTGATGAAGCCGCCCTCATCCATCTCGTCGCCGATGGACTCCATAATCATTGTGCCGGGATGGTCGGGCGCGTTGGTGTTGCGGATGTTGAGCGGGATGTTCTTCTCGCGCACGGGGAAGATCGTGCCCTCGTGCAGGACCTGCGCGCCGATGTAGCTCAGCTCGCGCAGCTCGCTGTAGGTCACGCGGCGGATGGGCTCGGGATCGTCGACGATGCGCGGGTCGGCCATCAGGATGCCGGAGACGTCCGTCCAGTTCTCATATACGTCCGCGCCGAGAGCAGCCGCCGCGAGCGCGCCGGTGATGTCGCTGCCGCCGCGGGAGAATGTGCGGATGTGCCCGTCGGGCATCACGCCGTAGAAGCCCGGGATGACGACCTTGCGGTCCTCGGCGAGGGAGCGCAGCGCCTCGTAGGACGCATCCTGATCGACGGTGCCGTCGAACTTGAACTTGATCCAGCGGGCCGCGTCGACGAACTCATAGCCGAGGTATTCGGCCATCAGCCGTGCGGAGAAGTATTCGCCGCGCGAGGCGAGCTCATCCTGGCTGATGCCATTTTTCATCTTGTCCCACAGCGCGTCAAACTCTTTGTCGAGGCTGATGTGCAGGCCACATTCGGCGATGATTTCGTTGTAGCGGTCACGAATCATGGCGAAGATGTCTTCGCACGAAACGCCGTATTTGATGTGCGCGGCGCAGAGATAGAGAAGATCGGTGATCTTATGGTCGCCGGAGAAGCGCTTGCCCGGCGCGGAGACGATGACCACGCGGCGGGCGGGGTCGGCTTCCACGATGGACTTGACCTTGGCGAACTGGCGGGCGTCGGCGAGCGACGAACCGCCAAATTTCAAAACTTTGAGCATGGAGTTTATTCCTCTTCGGCCGCGTAGCGCGCAAGCAGCGCGTGCGGGTCGTCCTTTCGGTAAGATTCATAGGCGTCGAACGCCTCGCGGGCGCTGCACTCGCGGGTAAAGTATTCGCCCATGCAGCGGAACAGCCACTTGCACTGCGTGCCGGAGAGGTTCACCGAGCAGGGGGCGAAAGAGTCAGCATAGAAGCTGCGGCAGCCGTCGGCGACGTCGAGACAGTCGCGCAGCACATTCGAGCCGGTCGGGTAGCCGCCTGCGCCCGCGCCGGAAAAGCTCTGCTTGCCAAAGCGCGATGCGAACAGCGTGACGAGGTTGCCGGTGCCGTCGGTGTGCGCCTCGGGCGCGGAGGAGGGGAAAAGCGTCGGGCAGACGAACGCGGCCACGGCACGGCCGTTTTTCTCCGCTCGGGCAATGAGCTTGTAGGTCAGGCCCTCGTCCTTCGCCTTGGCGATGTCGCCCGCGGTGATGGACGAGATACCGACACAGGGGATGTCCTCTTCCCTGATGTTCACGCCGAAGGCAAGGTCGGCGGAGAGGACGATCTTGCGGCGCGCGTCCAGACCCTCGACATCTGCGGTGGGGTCGGCCTCGGCGTAGCCGAGCTCCTGCGCCTTGCGGAGCGCGGGCGCGTAATCCGCGCCGGAATTCGTCATGGCGGAAAGCATGTAATTCGTTGTGCCGTTCAGAATGCCCTCGACAGCCTTGATCTCATCAAGCTCAGACGCGCGGGAGAGAGAGGTGAGCCAGGGAATGCCGCCGCCCGCGGCGGCAGTGCAGCGCAGCGCCACGCCTTTTTCTTTTGCAAGGGAGGTGAGCTCTTCAAAGTGGGCGCACATGAGCTGCTTGTTCGCGGTGACGACGTGCTTGCCCGCACGCATGGCCGCGCAGAGGTAGCTGTACGCCGGCTCGATGCCGCCCATGACTTCCACCACAATATCAATCGAGGGATCGCGTACGATCTCGTCGTAATCGGCGGTCACAGTGCATGTGAGCTCCGGGCGGGGACGGCGGGAGAGAACAGCTGCAACATGCAGATCAGTTCGCCCCTCGCACAGCTTATAAAAATGGGAACCGACGGTGCCGAAGCCCAGCAGCGCAATATTCACGGGGAATGACCTTCTTTCTTTTTTGGATACTCCGTCAAGTGCGGACGAATTTGTGACTTACGCCGAAACTGTCCACCAAAGAAAAACACTTGACTTTTTGATGAAAACAATATAACATAGCGTTTGTGAAAATACAATAGGGAAAACAAAAAAACTTTTCCCGTGAGATACAGGAGGAAACATCCATGCAGTATCAGAGCACCCGTGACAAAAATTTAAAGGCCAGCAGCGCGCAGGCCATCTTAAACGGCCTTGCCCCCGACGGCGGCCTCTACACGATGTCATCGTTTGACGAGGTCAAGTTCGACTATACTACCGTATTAAATATGGACACGATGTCCATGTCGACGAAGATCTTATCCAAACTCCTGCCCGACTTTTCGGAAGCGGAGATGGCAAAGCTCGTCCACGACGGCTATACCGGCAAGTTCGAGACCGACCACCTGACCCCGACCGTCCCCGTCGGTGAGGACTTCATCCTCGAGCTTTTCCGCGGGCCGACGAGCGCTTTTAAGGATGTGGCGCTCTCAATGCTGCCGCGCCTGATGACCGCGTCGAAGGAAAAGCTCGGCGTGGACGACGAGATCATGATCCTGACCGCCACGTCCGGCGACACCGGCAAGGCGGCGATGGAGGGCTTCTGCGATGTGCCGGGCACGAAGATCATCGTCTTCTACCCCCACGGCGGCGTGAGCGCCGTGCAGCAGGCGCAGATGGCGACGCAGGTGGGCGAAAACGTCTGCGTGTGCGCGGTGCGCGGCAACTTCGACGACGCGCAGACCGGCGTGAAGAAAATTTTCTCCGCCGTCAGTAAGGATCAGCTGCTCGAGGGCAAGGGCGTTCGCCTGTCCTCTGCCAACTCCATCAACATTGGCCGCCTCGCCCCGCAGGTCGTCTATTATTATAGAGCGTACGCCGACCTCGTGCAGGCGGGCCGCATCCAGCCGGGCGACAAGGTCGACTACGTCGTGCCGACCGGCAACTTCGGCGATATCCTCGCAGGCTACTTTGCCAAGGAGATGGGACTCCCCGTCGGCAAGCTCGTGTGCGCGTCCAACACCAACAATGTGCTGACCGACTTCCTGCGCACGGGCCGCTATGACCGCCGCCGCCCCTTCTACAAGACAGTGTCCCCCTCGATGGACATTCTCGTCTCCAGTAACTTGGAGCGCCTGCTCTATCTCCTCTCCGGCGACGACAAGCTCATCGCGGATCTGATGAAGCAGCTCAGCGAAAACGGTGAGTACGAGGTGCCCGCGGACATGCTCGAAAAGCTGCACGGGCTCTTCTGGGCAGGCTTCTGCGACGACGAGGGTGCGAAAACCACCATCGGCAAGGTCTGGAAGGACGACCATTACCTCTGCGACACGCACACGGCGGTCGCCTGGGACGTGGCGCAGCAGTACAAGCAGGCGAACCCCGAGCACAACGCCGTCGTCGTGCTCTCCACTGCCTCTCCTTATAAATTCCCCGCCGCCGTGCTCGAGGGCATCGGCGAAAAGGCCGAGGGCGACGAGTTCGACGTGATGGAGCAGCTCCACAGGGTCACGGGCGTGCCCGTGCCGAAGAATCTTGCCGACCTACGCTCCCGCGCGGTGCGTCACCGCGACGTGATCGACCGCGGCGAGATGCTCGACTACGTGCTTGGCAAGGCCGCGGCGGAAAAGTGATAAAGGAGAATAAACATGTATATTACCTGCCTTGATATGGAGGGCGTGCTCGTCCCCGAAATTTGGATCGAATTTGCCCGCGAGAGCGGCATTCCCGAGCTGACGCGCACCACGCGCGACGAGCCGGACTACGACAAGCTGATGAAATGGCGCCTGGGCGTGCTCCGCGAGCACGGCCTGGGACTCAAGGAAATTCAGGAGACGATCGCGCGCATCGACCCGCTTCCAGGGGCGAAAGAATTCCTCGACAAGCTGAGATCTGAGACGCAGGCCATCATTTTGAGCGACACCTTTGAGGAATTTGCACAACCGCTGATGAAAAAACTCGGCTGGCCGACCATTTTCTGCAACTCTCTCGAGGTGGACGCCGACGGATTCATCAGCGGCATCAAGATGAGATGCGAGCATTCCAAGCTCACGACCGTGCGCGGCCTTCAGTCCATCGGCTTTGAGACCATCGCCAGCGGCGACAGCTACAACGACCTCGAAATGATCGAAGCGTCCAAGGCGGGCTTCCTGTTCCGCACGACGGAAAAGATCAAGCACGACTACCCGCATCTGCCCGCTTTTGAGGGCTACGACGAGCTTTTAGCGGCCATCGAGCAGGTCATCCACGCATAAGGGAAAAACAAATATCCAGCTCGAATGAGATAATATTCATTCAAAATTTGTTTATTTTGACGATTGACTTTTTTCTCCAAAAAATTATTATAATCAGGCGAAACGCAGGGGAAATTCTCCTGCAAGGCAAACATTTGTGAAAAAATAGGAGGAGAAAAATGTTTAGCTTTCTGATCTGCCTCGCATTGCTGATCGGCGGCTACTTCGTTTACGGTGGCATCGTCGAAAAGACCTTCGGCCCTGACGACCGTGAAACGCCGGCTGTCAAGATCAACGATGGCGTGGACTACATGGTTCTGCCGCAGTGGAAGCTGTTTATGATCCAGCTTCTGAACATCGCGGGTCTCGGCCCTATCTTCGGCGCTTTGAGCGGCGCTCTGTGGGGCCCTGTGGTTTTCCTGTGGATCACTTTCGGTACGATTTTTGCCGGTGCGGTTCACGACTATTTCTCCGGTATGATGAGCGAGCGTAATGAAGGCGCTTCCATCTCTGAGATCTCCGGCATCTACCTCGGCGGCGCAATGAAGAACGTCATGCGTGTGTTCAGCGTGGTGCTGCTCGTCATGGTCGGTACGGTCTTTGCGGTCGGCCCTGCCGGCCTGATCCAGCTGCTGTTCACCAACGGCGGCAGCACCGGCATTGTGGCCAGCAAGCTGTTCTGGCTGGTCCTGATCCTGATCTACTACTTCATCGCAACGTTCCTGTCCATCGACAAGATCATCGGTAAGATTTACCCCCTGTTCGGTATCTGCCTGATCATTATGGCGCTCGGCGTGGCTCTGGGTATCTTCACCAAGGGCTATGAGATCCCCGAGATTTGGAACAACTTCGCCAACCTCCACCCGCAGGGCACTCCGATCTGGAGCTTCATGTTCATCACCGTCGCCTGCGGCGCGATCTCCGGCTTCCATGCCACGCAGAGCCCCCTGATGGCTCGCTGCATGAAGAGCGAGAAGCAGGGCCACTTCGTCTTCTACGGCGCAATGGTCTCTGAGGGTATCATCGCTCTGATCTGGGCTGCTGCCGGCTGCGCTCTCTACACCGGCGAAGAGCTCCTCGCTCTCGGCGGCGGCGGTTCCACCGCTGTTTACGATGTCTGCTCCAAGACCATGGGCGGCGTGGGCATCGCGCTCGCCATGCTCGGCGTTATCGCCTGCCCCATCACCTCCGGTGATACGGCGTTCCGTTCTGCCCGTCTTGTTCTGGCCGACTGGTTCCACATGGAGCAGAAGAGCTGGAAGAACCGTCTGATCCTCTGCGTGCCCGTCCTCGGCATCGGCGCGATCCTCGGCATCGGCAACGCCCTCGGCAAGATCGACTACACCATCATTTGGCGTTACTTCAGTTGGACGAACCAGACCCTCGCCATGATCGTTCTGTGGGCCGCTTCCATGTACCTCTTCTATGATAAGAAGAACTACTGGATCACCGCTGTTCCCGCTACCTTCATGAGCGCTGTGTCCGTGACGTACTTCCTGCTGGGCAACGAGTGCCTCGGCCAGTTCCTGAATACCAAGACTGCTGATGGCGCTACCGTTTACAACACTGCTGTTGCTTACCCCGTCGGTATCATCGCCGCTATCGTGTTCCTTGGCATCTTCCTGTACACCATCAAGAAGCGCCACACCCAGCCTCACTACGAGACGCTGCACAAGTAAACTATTCGTAGAGCGGTGGGAGAATGCTCTCCCACCGCTTTTTTCAAATTTTGGAGGAGCTTTATGATTTTTGCACCTGTGCGCCTTGGCGAAACGAGTCTCAACGCCGAAGCTGTCGCCGCGGACAAGAAGTCCTGCAAGCGTTTCGGCCCCTGCGGCGTGGGGAAAGAGGCGCTGTTTTTGAATAGCTATTTTATCGACCGGCGCTACTATGTCGCCTTTTCGTCGGTGCGCCGCGTCTTCAAGCGCGTGGCGATGAGCCAGGGCGGCTTTTCGGGCAAGGGCGTGTTCGGCGCGATCCCCTATCTCGTGGTGCAGTATGACGGCGGGAAGGAAAAGCAGTGCACCTTCAAGCGCGAGGAAGACGTGGACGCGATGCTCGCCTATATCGGGGAAGTGCATCCCGAGATCCCGACGCTGAGCGTCGGCGGCGAGCAGCGCTTGGAGCAGAAGGCAAAGGAAGAGGCTGCGCGCTATCTTTCCGAGCTGACGAGCGACGCGCAGAGCGCGAAAGAAGAGCTGGAAAAGGCGCAGAAGTTCCTCTCCGGTTACCCCGAGCTGACAGACCGGCTCTCCAAGGCGGCCAGAGCCAAGCGCGTGAACCAGCATACAAACCCCGCTTACCGCTGGGTGGCGCTGGCCATTGTGCTGGCGGGCGCAGCGGCGCTGGTGTACGGCATCATCTCGTGGCGTAACGGCGGAGATTTCGGCATGTATTTCGCCCTCTTCGGCTTTGCGGCGATCTTCTTCTTTTCCGGCGCGCACGTGCTGCCCACGGCGAAGAACAACAAAAAGGCCGTCGCCCGCGCCTGGGAAGAGGCACAGGCCAACCTTGCCCACGTCCTGCCGGACGATTTTCCGCTGCCGGCGCGCTATGCGCACCCTGTCGTGCTCACGCGCATGATCCGCATCCTGCGCGAGGGCCGCGCCCAGAGCGCGGACGAAGCGCTCGAGGTGCTCAAGACCGACCTCAAGGCGCTCAACGCCGACGTGCAGGTCTCGCAGGAGGAATACGACGAGGTCGTCGCGATCAAGTCGATGTTCCTGCTGAGCGATTATCAGTGATCACGCTGATGGTTCAATTTAAAAAAAGTCCGCAGCTTTTGAAAGCTGCGGACTTTTTTTGCCATGCCGAGAGCCGCGCACGGCGGGCTTTTTTTGCTGTCTGAATGATCGGCGCGCTGCGGCACGCCGCTGCGCCGTACGCGGGAGCATGCCTTGCGCCGCTTGGACAGCTCCGGTGCGAGTGACGATGATAAAAAGAAAACCGTGCTGTGATCTACAAAACAGGCCGCAGAGCATGGAAAAAGAAGAACGCCCCCTGTGCTGCGCACAGGGGGCGTTCCTACTTTATAGATTTACTTGGTGGCCATCAGGCGGATGTAGCGGGCGAACATCGCGGACACCTGGGCGCGGGTGGCCTGACCCTGCGGGTTCAGCAGGCCGTCCATGCCGTTGATGATGCCGTTGTTCACGCACCACTGCATCGCGTCGTGGGCGTACTCGCTCACGGAGGACGCATCCGCGAAGCTCAGGCTGCCGCTCACGGCCGGGGAGCCGAAGTAGCGGTACAGCATCGCGGCGAGCTGCTCGCGGGTCACGGTGCCGTTCGGGTCGGTGCCGTCGGACACGCCGTTGGTGACAGCCCACGCACAGCCCTTGTCGTACCAGTTCGCGCCGCCGTCGGTGCTCTCACCGGCAAGACGGGCGAGGACCGTGACGACCATGCCGCGCGTTGTGGCGGCCTCGGGGGAGAAGGTCTGCGGGGCGGTGCCGGTGAACAGCTCACGGGCGGAGACAAAGTCCACGTCGGACTCGGCCCAGTGGCCGACGGTATCGGAGAAGGCCTTGTCGTTGTTCACGATCTTGATCTGGGTGCTGCCCTTAACGCCGAGGACCACGCCGTCCTTGGTGACGACGGAGGTCTTGATGATCTCCTCCGTGCCGTCGGGGTTGACCTTGATGGCCACGGTGCCCTGCTGGGCGTTGGTCACGGGGATGACGACGGAGACCTCGCCGGCGCTCGCGGGAACGCTGAGCTTGATGACGGGCGCGGCGGCGGGGGACGCGGCGGGCGCGACGCTCACGGGCGCGGCGACAGGCTCGTTCTTCTTCGCGGCGGCGTTGACGTCGGCGGCGGAGATGCTCGCGCTGATCTCGGTGTTGCCGTTCGCGTCGGACTTGACTGTGCCGACGGAGCCGTTCGCGGTCTTGTTCGTCTCGGTCACGGAGCCGTCCTTCTTAGTCTCGACCGTGGTGGTGGAGCCGTCGGGGTTCTTCGTGGTCTCGGTCACGGTGCCGGTGGTCTTATCGGTCGTGGTGGTCGTGGTCGAGCCGTCGGGGTTCTTGGTCGTGCTGGAGGAGGTGTTGCCCGGCGTCACGGGAACGGGGTAATAGACGGTGTAGGTGCTGCCGTTGTAGGAAGCAACGTAACCGGGGACAACATAGGCAGAGGGGTCAACAGAGTAGGTACCACCGGTGATAGTAAGGACCGTGTGGGCATTGACTTCAAGCGCGCCGGAGAAATTACCGGCAGAGATAGAAGCATTTGCCTTATTAACTGTAGATGGACCAGTTACGTTTTTATCGCTATCTTTGTAGTCGGTATCATAATCATTCAGACGAATTGCAGCAGTAGTACCGGAAATATTACCGCCAGTGATGCGGGAAATTGTTCCGGCAGACTTATATGTATCAGAACTAAAGTTCCAAATACCGATGCGTCCAGCAGTAATGGTGCCATCGCTGATTTCGCCAATCGTACCCCAGTTCTGAATGCAGGATTCACTTTCAGAAGAGAACGTGCCGCCGCTGATTTTATTGACAGTACCCTGGTTCTTGAATGCGATAAAACCATCCTGCGTGAAGGTACCACCGCTGATTTCATTGATCGTACCGCTGTTGCAGAACAGAGACGAGAAATGACCGAGCGCTAAAAACTCACCGGAAGAAATCTTGGTAATGTTAGCACCCTCGGCGTTATAGATGACGTACCAACTGTTTCCCTTCGCACTTGTTGCATCGGTGCTGTTATCTACGCTGCGTGTGAACTTGCCACCCTTGATCTCGACAATCGTTCCCGCGTTATAAAGCGCGGCACGACCGTGGCTCACATTATCAACAACGCCGCCACCGACGCTATCAAGAATGGTCAGAGTGCCATTGTTGGTGATAGTGTGCTTGCGGGAAGCTTCTGCAACTTCCTTATCTTGGGCTGTTGCAGAGTTGACGATTTTGTGACCGGCGAGGTCGAGGGTAACGGTGGTGTTTGCAGGGATGGTGACGTCCTTCGTGGTGTTAGCCGCCAGCTTGACGGTGACGTTGGCACCTTCGGCGAGATAATCAAGAGCGCTGAGGTCAGAGAAGGTACCGCCGGAGATGGAAATAGACGAGACCCCACTTGCCACTGCCTTCTTGAAGTACTCGGAAACATTAATGGCATCTTTAGAGGATGTATATGTTCCACCGTTTACCGTGATGCTATGCGTAGCAGTTGCGGTGCTGTCCGTGTAAGTTTCGCGAATAGCATAGGCGTTATTGCTGGAAATACTGCCACCGTTGATATTAAGGTTGATATTTCCCTTGTAACCAGTTTTTGCATCAAGAATAATACCGTCGCCTGTGGAGGACGCACCGTTTCCGTTTGCAACAGGATCAGCATATGTACCAGTTGCTTTAATGGTGGTATTATTCAGAGTCAAAGAGCCAGACTTCATATAAATGCCGGTATAGCCATTGATTTCACAGTTTTCGAGTCGATAAGTACCATTGCCAGCCAAGTAGAAAGTATCATCAGTGCTATTGAATGTTGCGTTTGTTGCAGTGATTTCGCAATTATCACAGAGACCATTTGTTTGGACAACACAGTCGTCGGTAACAGTTGCGGTATAAGTACCACCATTAATAATCAGCTTGCCGTTGGTAACAGACGGAGTGGAATAGCCTACAACAATCGTACCATTGATTGCGGAACCGGCTACAGAGCCATCAATGGTCATAGTTGCACCATTGGTAATCATTAATGCTGTTTTCTGGCCGTTGGTGCGAGTAATGGTGTGGCCATTGAGAACGATAGTTACATCTTTTGTATAGTTTAATCCATTTGTAAGTTCTACGTTCTCCGTCAGCGTAATAACACCGTTTTCGTCGGCAGCGGGCAGAGACGTTGCCGACTGTGTGTCCGCCTCATCTGCCATTGCCGACACCGGCAGAAGCGTCAGCACCATGCACAGCGCCAATAATACGGAACACAATTTTCTCTTCATTTGAATTCCTCCTCTTATTTCTATCGTTTTCCGCGGCTCCCCGTGGTTGGTCTACATGAAAAAAGCCCCCCGCACAGCAAAACGGGAGACAGGCGCGCCCACGCGCGAAAAACGGGCAACCGGCTGTCATAACACGCTCCCGCAGGAGACGGGCATTAGACCCATTTGGCTTTGCGTCCCTGCCTTTCGGCAGGTTTGCCAGCAGTATTCACTTGTTCCGGACAGGGGGGAACGCCCCGCTCATCCGGTCAACGGCATCATAGCACGTCCTCTGCGGAAAAGCAAGCCCCCGCAGCGCCCGTTTTTCCAAAAATGGGCAGAAAACGCAGGCTGCCTAACGCTTTCTGCCCTTGGCGGCTGCCTTTGGCTTGGCCCAGCCCGCCTTGCGCTTATAATTCTTAGGCGTTTCGGCGGCTTTGCTGCGCGCTTCGCTGCGTCCGGCAGGGGTTGCGGCAGTGCGGCTGCTCTTCGGCGCGGTGTTTTTGCCGCCGTGCGGCATCGCGCGGTCATCGCCGTACGGGCGGACAAGGCACTTCGGCCCGTAGCCGATGAGGTCCTCGCGTCCGGCCTTTTTGAGCGCCTCGATGACGAGCTTTTTCTTGTCGGGACGGAACCACTGGAGCAGCGCGCGCTGCAATTCCTTGCCGTGCGGCGTCGTCTCGGCGAAGACAGGTGTCATATCGCGCGGGTCGATGCCGGTGTAGTACATGCAGGTCGAGAGCGTACCGGGCGTGGGGTAGAAGTCCTGCACCTGCTCGGGTTTGTGACCCGTGGAGTGCAGAAATTCCGCGAGCTGCACGGCGTCCTCGAGTGTGCAGCCGGGGTGGGACGACATGAGGTAGGGAACGAGATACTGCTCGCGCCCGTTCTTCTCGTTCACGGAGCGGTATTTGTCCCAGAATTTTTCAAACACGTCGAAGTGCGGCTTTCCCATGTAGTCGAGCACGCCCGCCACGCAGTGCTCGGGCGCGACCTTGAGCTGGCCGGAGATGTGGTACTTGACGAGTTCGGACAAAAAGGGACTTCCCTTGTCCTCGAGCAGATAGTCATACCGGATGCCCGAGCGGACGAAGACCTTCTTCACGCCGGGGATCGCGCGAAGACGACGCAGCAGCTCGACATATTCCGAGTGGTCGGGATCGAGATTTTTGCAGGGGTAGGGAGCGAGGCAGTTTTTATTACGGCACATGCCGCGCTTCAACTGATCCTTGCACGACGGATGGCGGAAGTTGGCGCTCGGACCGCCGACGTCGTGGACGTAGCCCTTGAACTTCGGGTCGCGGGTAAAGCCCTCGACCTCGCGCACGCAGGACTCGATGGAGCGCGAGGTGATCATGCGCCCCTGATGGAACGCCAGCGAGCAGAAGTTGCACCCGCCGAAGCACCCGCGGTTGTGCGCTACGGAAAAGCGCACCTCCTCGATGGCGGCGACGCCGCCGAGGGCGTCGTACATCGGGTGCACCTCGCGCATATAGGGAAGCTCCGCGACTTCGTCGAGCTCTTCGCGCGAAAGCGGCATCGCGGGCGGATTGACGACGAGCGTGTCACGCCCGTGCGCCTGCCAGAGCGCTTTGCCGCGGATGGGGTCGTGCTCCTCGTATTCGAGCTTTGTCGCGAGCGCGTAGGCGTGCTTGTCCTCGCACACCTCCTCATATGACGGGCACTCGACATGGTCGAAGGCGCAGACTTCGGGCGTGCGCGTCACAAACGCCGTGCCGCGAATATCTGTCAAGGTATCCGCCTTTTCACCCTTGGAGAGCCGGCGCGCGATCTCGCGTGTGGCGTATTCGCCCATGCCGTAGACGAGCAGGTCTGCCTGTGCGTCGAAAATGAGCGCGCGGCGGACCTTGTCATCCCAGTAGTCGTAGTGCGCAAAGCGGCGCAGGCTCGCCTCCAGTCCGCCGACGACGATGGGGACGTCGCCGAAGGCCTCGCGGCAGCGGTTGGCGTACACGATGGTCGGGCGGTCGGGCCGCAGGCCCATCCGGTTGCCGGGGGAGTAGAGGTCCTGCGTGCGGCGCTTTTTTGCCGCCGTGTAGTGCGCGACCATCGAGTCGATGTTGCCGCCGCCGATCATCACGCCGTAGCGCGGACGGCCCATCGCGCGGAAGGCGTCCGCGCTGTGCCAGTCCGGCTGGGCGAGCACGGCCACGCGGTAGCCCTCGTGCTCCAGCACGCGTGCGATGATCGCCGTGCCGAAGCTCGGGTGGTCGATATACGCATCCGCCGTGACGACGAGGAAGTCATAGTAGTACCAGCCGCGCTCGACCATCTCGTCCTTCGAGACCGGCAGAAAGGCCTTTTCGATCTTTTTTTTCTTCATTTTTCGATAACTTCCTGCAATCTCTTCCAGCAGGATTCCTCATCGTATTCGAAATTCTTCTCAAATGTGACGCTTTCCGCATCCTCGCAGACGGGGTGGAAGCCCCACTTTTCCGCGCAGTGGAGGCCGACCAAATTGCTCTTAGCGATGCGGCCGGTCGAGAGGATAGAGCAGCCATGCGAGCGCGCGTAAGAGAGTGCCTGACCGACGAGCTTTTCGCCGAGGTCGCGCTTCTGCGCGTCCTCCTCGAGCCAGAATTCGCCGATCGTGCCCACACCGCCGCGGCAGGAGACAACGCTGACCGCACCGATGACATCGCCGCCGTGCATCACGTCGAAATGCCCCGCTTCGCCCGAAGCGCGGTAGTAGATGCCGCCCTCAAAGCCCTTCGGGTCGTTGACCCAAGGCTGCTTGCGCACGGTGGCAATGTTGTCGCCGAGGTGGGAGGCGTCGTCGCGGAAGATGACATTGAACGTGCCATTTTCGTACTCGAGCTTTGCAACGGCGGTGTTTTCCGCGTGGCCGGTCTTGTCGATCTCGTGCAGCGTCATGCCCTGAAGCGTGCCGACGATGATGCGCATGGCCATGCCGTGGGAAAAGACGGCGACCGTGCCGTTCGGGTGCGCCTCGGCGATCTCTGTGAGCGCCTTGCGCATCCGCTCGCGCACCTCGGCAAAGCTTTCACAGCCGGGGACGTGCCAGTTCTGCGAGTCGTTGCTGAAATTCGCGAGCTGTTCAGGGTCGATGCGCTCAAGCTCCGCCCACGGGGTATCCTCCCAATAGCCCACGTCGATCTCGCGCAGCGCGCGGACGGTGCGCAGCGGCAGACCGTGCGTTTTATAGATGGAAAGCGCCGTGATCATCGTGCGGAAACGGTCGCTTGAATAAACGGCGTCAAATTTCGTGTCGGTAAAGCGCTTGGTGAGCGCGGCGATCTGGCGGTAGCCGCGGTCGGTGATGGTGCTGTTGTACCAGCCATGCGCGCGGCGATAGAGGTTGCCCTCGGCCTCGGCGTGGCGGATGAGATAAATCGTGGTCATATGGTTCTCCTTCATGCTTACTTTTTCTCATTTTCATTATAGGCCGAAAAGAGGCATTCAGCAAGGGCGATTTGCGGCAAAAATTGCCGCGTATGACGCGATCGTGTGTGGACAGACTAAGCGCGTGAGCAAAGGAGTGATCGATATGTGTGATACCGCATTCTGGCGCGGTATGGCTGCCGGCATGGCCGCCGGCGCGATCATCGGCATGACCGTCGCAGAAAAGCGCAAAGCCATGAAGACCTGCGTGGGCCGCACCATGCAGCAGATGGGTACCGCCGTGGACGGCGCGCTGAGCGACTTAATGCACCGGTGAAATAGACGCGAGAGCGCAAAGAAAGGGCGGGAGCTAAAGCTCCCGCCCTTTCTCATTATTTTCCTGCTATCCTGCTTGCTTTTATCCTTAGATGACGCCATACTCCTTGAGAAGCTTTTCGATGTCGGTGCCTTCGATCTTGCCGAGAGCTTTCTTGACGGCCATCTTTTCCATGAAGCCCATGTCCATGTCGGTGGCCTTCTTGCCGTCGCGCAGCTTGACGGTGGCGTTGAGCAGGTCACGCACATCATACACGCTGCCCCAGACCTCGGGCACGCCGCGGTCGACGTTCAGCAGCGTATAGACGGCCTCCATGCCGGTGCGCATGGAATACTCGGTGGTGAAGATCGTGTCGCGCGGGGTCTCGGCAAACTGGCCGAGGAAGGCGAAGTTGACGCTGCCCTCGGGCACGACGTTCGGGCGGTCGCCGTAGGCGCGCGGCATGAAGAACGCGTCGATATACGGCATCATGACGGGCACGGTGTTGGCGCTGTTCGTCGCGAGCTCTTCGATCTGGTCCTCGGGCACGCCGATGTGGTAGAGCCACTCCATGCAGATCTCCTTGCCGGTACACTCGCGCATGGGCTTTTTGATATAATCGCCTGGCTTGTCGGTGAAGAGGGAGTAGACCCAGACGAGGCAGTGGTCCTTGGGCTGCGTGCGGAACTGCGGCTGGCGGTTGATGGTCCAGCTCATCAGCCAGGAGGAATCCTTCACGGTGACGATGCCGCCGGTGACGACATGGCCGGTGAATGGGTCGCGCTTGCAGATATTTTTGATATAGGGGATGATCTTCTGGTCGAGGGTCTCGACGGTCGCGCTCATCCAGTTGGTCTGCTCGGGGTCGTGGCAGAACTTGTCGGGATGACCGAAGGACGGATCCTGCGCGGCGATCTTGCGCCACATATCCCAGCCGCCGCCCTCTTTGAGCTCGGTGTTGTACGCGGCGGGCTCGTTCTGGCTGCCCATGGAGGAGTTTTCGACGCAGCCGCCGTTCGTGATGAAGACGAGGTCGTTTTCCGTGAGGTCGATGGCCTCCTTCTTGCCCTCGCGGATGACGTCGATGCGCTTAGCCAGCTTGTGCTTGGGGTCAGAGCAGTCGAACTCGACGTTTGCGACCTGCACGCCGTAGTGGAACTGAACGTTGTGGCTCTCAAGGTACTTGACCATCGGGAGGATCATGGACTCATACTGGTTGTACTTCGTAAAGCGAAGCGCCGTGAAGTCGGGAAGACCGCCGATGTGGTGGATATAGCGCTGGATATAGAGCTTCATCTCGAGTGCGCTGTGCCAGTTTTCAAAGGCGAACATCGTGCGCCAGTAGAGCCAGAAGTTGGAATTCAGGACTTCCTCATCGAAGAAGTCGGTGATCTTCTTGTCCTGGAGCTGCTCGTTGGGGGTGAAGAAGAGCTTCATGATCTCCATCGCACCCTTGTCGGAGATGCTGAACTTGCCGTCGGTGTGGGCGTCCTGACCGCGCTTTTCGGTGGCGCGGCAGAGGGAGTAGTTGGGGTCTTCCTTGTTGAGCCAGTAGTACTCGTCGAGCACGCTCACGCCCTCGGTCTCGATGGAGGGGATGGAGCGGAACAGGTCCCACATGACCTCGAAATGGTTGTCCATCTCGCGGCCGCCGCGCATCACATAGCCGAGGTTCTCGAACTTGTAACCGTCGCACGCGCCGCCGGGCAGCTCGCCCTTTTCGAGAACGTGGATGTGCTCGCCCTTCATCTGGCCGTCACGCACGAGATAGCAGGCGGCAGTCAGCGCGGCGAGGCCGCTGCCGACGATATAGGCGGACTTGTTGTCCACGCCTTCGGGCTTCTTGGGACGGGCGAACGCTTCATAGTTACCGCTGGAATAATACATAAATCATTTCTCCTTTCAAACTGTCTGTGAAACCGCTGATCCACGAAACACATTCAACCTTGGGAATCAACGGTATGTTTTCCTTTCGATGGTGAAAGCATACCGCAGTTTTGCGAAAAGAACAATCAGCAGAAATCGGGCGGTGATAAGTTTCTTATCACCGCCCGAAAAGCTGTAAAAATTTTTATCATTCTGCCGCTTTTGATGAAAGCAGGGAAACCGTCACGCCTTATCGATGCGCAGCCGCTCGAGCGCGGCACGGACATTGCCGTGGATGACGAGCTCAAGCCGGTCGACAAGCAGCTGGGGGTCGCCCTTCATATCGTTTTTGATCCAGTCGAGCATCAGACCGACAAAGGCGTACTTGTAGACCGTTGCGATGAAGGCCTTGTCCTCGTCACGCACGCTCATGCCCTGTGCCTGCTCCTCGACCACGCCCTCAAGCAGGTCGTAGGTGACCTTGTAGAGGTAATTTTCCACCTGCTCGCGGCTGACGGAGTGGTAGACGTTCATAATGAAGGGCTTGTTGTCCTGCACGGCCTTAAAGAGCTGCAAAAAGCCCTGCTGCCACGTCTCGTAGGTCTTGTTTCCCGCGAGCGCCTTGCTGGCGTCCTCCTGACACGACCATTCGACAAGGTCGTAAATGTCCTTGAAGTGGTAGTAAAACGTCATGCGGTTGATGCCGCAGTCCTCCGTGATATCGCTGATGGTGATCTTGCTCAGGGGCTTTTGCAGCAGCAGATTTTTGAGCGACGCCTCGAGCGCGCGTTTGGTCACCTGTGACATGGCGGTCTCCTCTTTCTATCAGGAATAATCGGTTATTTTCATCATACCATGGAAAGCGGCGGAAATGGGAGAAGTTTTTGTAAATTCTCCACTGAATCAAAAAAGAGGACGCTTCCGCTACTCCTGATAGGGGTACCTTGAAGCGTGTCCTCGGATTAGGCAGGCAGTGCAATTGTACTGTCTGCCTTTTCTGTTGCCTCTCCGCATAGAAGCATATCGTCTGTCTCGTTGAGGTTGAAGTCCCGAAAACAGATGTGGATCTTCTGCGGTGCGTGCTTGGAGTATTTGACCTCTTTCTCATACACGATGATTTTCGCCACAAAGGTGCGGAGCAGTTCCGGGGTCAGTTCCGTCATGTCGGTGAACTTTCTGGCCTTGGCGATGAAGTTCTTGGCGTTGGCCATGCTACTGCGTAGTTTCTCCAGGCGCTCCTCCGTGGCAGGGATGGCTTCGGCCAGCTGCGCTTTCTCCTTGGAGTATGCCTCAGACAGCAAACGGAACTGCTCATTGCTCACCCGTCCCAAGGCGCTGTCCTCATACATCCGCTTGAACACTACATCCAGTTCGCCATCCCGTTTCCGCATCGTGGACAATTCCCGTTCCAACCCCCGGATCTCCTTTGCCACCTCAGTAGATTGCTTTTGCTGAATATATGCGGCGAACCGCTCCGGGTCGCTCCTGGCAAACTCTGTGGCTCTGCGGATTGTTTCCAGCACGATTTCCTTCAGTGCCACTTCCCGGATATAGTGAGCGCTACACACTTCTGCCCCGTCCTTCTTGTAGGTGCGGCAGGTGAAATGATTCTGTTCCGGCTTCATGGTGTGCGCCCGGTGCAATACCATGGGCTTACTGCAGTCCGCACAATACACCAATCCAGAGAACATATTCTGCTCATCCATATTCGTGCGGCGGCGCTTATGAGATCGCACCTCCTGTACGATATCCCAGGTTTCCTGATCCACCAGCTCTTCATGAGTATTCTCAAAGATAAGCCACTCTGATTTGGGGCGTTCACATCGTTTTTTGTCCTTGTAGGACTTGGTGCTGTAGCGAAGGTTGACCGTGTGCCCAAGGTAGACCATGTTCTGAAGCATATCCGCCACCATGTCGCCAGTCCAGTTGTAGGGCCGCTCTGCATTCAGCCCGGAATGGGATGTGCCGAATTTCGTATAGGCGTACATGGATGGACTGTAGATGCATTCTTTCTTGAGCTGCTTTGCAATCTGGGCTGGTCCCATTCCGCCGGCGCACATGGCGAAGATGCGTTTGACGACAGCCGCCGCCTCCTCATCCACCAACAGAGGAGAGTCCTTGGTTGCACCCTTGCGGTAGCCGTAAGGAGCTCGTGTCCCCACCCGGATTCCCCGCTGTGCCTTGGCGTTCACTACATTCCGCACCTTGCGGCTGCAGTCCCGCACGTGCCACTCATTGAACAAATTCTTGAAAGGCATCAGCTCGTTGCTGTTTTCATACTTGGTGTCAACATTGTCGTTGACAGCGATGTAGCGCACATCATTGGAAGGGAATATCTCCTCGATATAAAGACCGGTGTGCAGTTGGTTTCTTCCAAGGCGGGAAAGATCTTCTTGTGTCAAGTAGGGACTAAAAAAATTTTGAGAATTTACAAGCCGTTCAT
>OGME01000531.1_pt1 | contig 35196 bp, 32 predicted proteins | sample 1572981 | NCBI WGS metagenome assembly OGME01 (sample SAMEA2581902, study PRJEB24529) | metagenome | biome: Human gut stool | place: China | collected 2011
CATAACCCTGCTTTGTAAATGTATCCAACACTTTGGTTGCCCATGTCCTGAACTGCGTTGCCCGTTCTGAATTAATTCGATACCCCACAGCAATAATAGCTGCTAATGAATAGAACTTATAATTGTATGTTTTCCCATCATCCGCAGTTTGTGCAAATTTTGCACAAACTGAATTTTCATCTAATTCTCCCTCTTTAAAAATATTGCTCAGATGTTTTGTAATCACACTTCTATCTACATCAAAAAGCTGCGAAATTACTTTCTGCGTAAGCCATATATCGCCATTCTGAACCCTGACTTCTATTCCGTCTTCTCCTGCATCTCTAGTAAAAACTAGAAAATCCACAGTGCTATTTCTTATCTGTAATTCTTTGCTCATAAAAGAGCTCCTTTCTATATTCTCATGAATGTTACTCTTACATCTTATGGAATCCATATGTTTTAGTCCTATTCAGCTCAACCATTATCTCCAAATGTAATTTCCATCAATTCACTGGCTATCTCTTTACTCAGAATCCTCATAATACTGTCATCAACCTTATCCTTAAAAAACTTTTAATCTCCTCACTTATTCTTCCATACTCATAATCATGCACATAATGTGGGCAATCCAATTCTATGTACTTCCCAGACTCCACTTCTGAGATGTATTTTTCCTGTATCCTTCTCCATGTTTCTTTATCAAAACCAGTTCCACCAGTTCCATCAGAAATAAAAAGCAGCATAGGAACCTGTGGTACTCCATTTTGAGCTACAATTCTTGCATTATCCTTAACACTCTTCGCTTCATTTATCATTGTTACAGTTGCCGTTCTGTTATAAAAAATTGCTCTATACCTATTCTTTTCGTCATTAGTCAACGTTCCATGCTTTATAGCATCACTTTCCGCAAGTGTAGGAATTAGTCTGGTAATTCCTAAATTCGCTGCATATTGTCCCAGTTTCATTAGTGGAAGATTTATTTTCATATTCTCGTAATATTCTGGCACAGCCATATCCAAACCTATGATTGCTTCAATTTCATCCGGATATTCTTGTGCCCAATACAGGGCTTCAATTCCAGACATAGAATGCGGACATAAAACATATGGACCATCAATTCCTGCTTTATTCAAAGCTAATCTTGTTTCAGATAATACAGTCTGTATGTTTCTGTCTTCATCAACAACATCACTATATCCATATCCAAACTTTTCAACAACAACAATTCTATACTCGTCGCTTAACAATGAATATAGGGATTTAAAATCCAGAATGGGAGAACACGTTCCGCTCCCAGACAAAAACACAAGCGTTTTGGAACCACTCCCCTCAACATAAATGCTAATATTATTTCCATTTATATCTATAAGCTGCCCTAATGGTTCCCTTAATTTTTCCTCTTTCCTAAGCTTATACCTATGATAACCAAAGCAAATCCATATTAAAATAACAATGATTGCTACAATCCATAGAAAAACACGTAACATACTTTTAATTCCTTTTTTCATTATTTATGCATACCCCTCTTGAAATAAAAATGGCAATACAAATAATTATTACCTTACATATCATTGAAACCATTAGATTTCCACCAACTGATATTTGCGATAATGTATTAATCAATGCATGTGTCATTACACATATCCATAAACTCTTTGTTTTATAGTATAGTGCAGATAAAATAAAACAATTTATCAAAAGCCCAAGTAAAAAGCTACCGACCTGAACAAATTGTATTGATCCTTCAATATAAAAATAAAGAAAATGCCATATTCCCCAGAAAACAAATGTCACGCACGTCGAAAACACATAATTATGCTGTTGCTCAATTATTGGTTGAAACGTATATCTCCAACCTATTTCTTCAATCCCACCGAACAAAATTGCTTTTACAAATAATATAACCGGAATATACCAATTCTTTACTTGTAACATTCCACCCATTAATAGATAACAAAACTCTATACTCAAAAACATAAAAACAAGCAAGTAGCCTAATACAGGTTGCTTTATGTTCACAAACTCAATTACAATCCTCTTAAAATTTATTTTTCGATATCGAACTGTGACAATACTCCCCCACATTGCAGAAGATATTCCACCAATTCCAATTGCTATCATCCCTATCACCGTTGTATAATCCACAACAATTCCCATCCTACGCAATAGGTAGACAATAACTGCTATTACCGTTATTTGACCTATGGTTCCAGTTAAATATAATCTAATTGCATTTTTTCTATCCACAGAATTATCCATGTCATCTTCCTTCTTTAGTCAAAATCTATAAAAACTCTTTCCCATTATTCTCCCCACAAATAGAGCCAAACTAGAGCCATTTGATAAAACAAATGCCGGAAGCCCGCATAAATACAGGCTTTCGGCATTTTAATCCGTTACTATGAAATACCTTTGTATATTCCGCTACAAATTGAACAAATCCGCGTGTGTTCCGGTATCAACTAAAGTCAATGTTAGAACATCATTCTCCTTCAGATAAATCAATAACCAATCCGGCTGAATGTGACATTCCCTGAACCCCTGGTATTTCCCTTTTAGTTCATGGTCACGATATTTCTCTTCGAGAGGAATATCATTCTGCAGCATCGTAATAACTTTATCTAAAAGTTTCAAATCCAAGCCTCGTTTCTTTGCCAGCTTGAGACTTTTCTTAAATTTCCCGGTTAGTATTAATTCATATTGCATCAATCAATATCCTCCAAAGCCTCTGAAAAGCTAGCGTATCTCTTTGTATTAGGATCTTTGCTGATTCTCTTTGCTTCTTCCATTGCCTCTAATACTTCCGGCTTATACTGTGGCAATTCAACACTAAAAGGAAGTCCTCCTCTTAATACACACTGTTTCAAGAATATATTCATTGCACCGGACATATCCATTCCTAACTGTGAGAAAAGTTCACTTGCCTGTTTCTTTAAATTTTCATCTATTCTTACTTGTGTAGGTACTGTAGCCATAAAATCGCCTCCATCTCAAAATACAATAATAATATTATATGCACCTCTTATAATTATATTATACCGTTTTAATTTACATTGTCAATCATTTGTATTGTTTTTAAAAATATAATTTACAGGGGATTTCTTCAAATAGTAACCGTTCTCCTAAAAATTTCCCATTACAATCCTTGTAGTCTACTCTTGTGTCATTGCAGTTTAATTCCTTAATCTAATTTATGAAACTATTGTCCACATTTACCTATCTCCATCCAAATTCATCTAACTTAGGACATTCTATTTCATAATGATGTATATTCCCCAGTTCAAGAAGTTCCTCCGCTGCTTCTCTTGCAAGTTGTTCCGTGCTGTACACCCCATAAAGAATTGACTCATAATTATCATTGTCACATATATATGGTGTTGTTAAAACACAAGTTGATTTTGGTGAATTTTGAATTATTAAAATAATTATATCTCTATTCTCATCCCCATATGCTCAATAACTTTTTTATATTCTGCACACTTTTTCTTTCCCGCTATATACTTAATCTTCTCTACCACCATATATGCCTCTCCTTTTCTCGTATTAACTTTCAATACATCTCCAGGCACAACAGGTTCTTTTTTATTATATATCCATGCAAAATACTGTGGTCCTTTTATTATTATATCAGTTCCTGACATATCAATATGGCGTCCAATAACAACCTTTGCACGAGGAACCAATGCATTTACTTTATATATCGCTGGATTCTGCCACTTTTTCATATTATCCTTGTGTTTATCTGCAATAAGCAATGATACATATCCATCTACAATCTGATTGTTCTCATCTATTAATATATTATGAGCCATCCTGCCTGTTTTCTTGAAATAATCCTCATAATACTTATATTTTTCGGATTTAGGTTCTACCATTCCAGAACAGTCAATATCGCTAAATGAAATACTTATTATGTCATCAATCACAAATATACCTACATTTTTATTATCAATCCATTCACATTGAGACAGTAGTTTCATTGCATCATACATGATATCATCCCTTCTATCTGGATCCTCAGGCTTATACAAACTACGTCCAGTAAAGTATCTCATACCACACGGTTTTAAAATATCAGTCAATCTTTTCTGTATTACTAACGTATCTCCTATACTATAGTATGTATCATCATATGCTATCAAAATCCCTTCATTCATAAATATCAGCCTCCTAAATATATAATTTATATATAATATATTAAGATATACTGATACATTTGTCATTGAACTTGTAGTATAAAAATATTATGCAACACATTTCTTTAAAATATTATAATATCTAAAAAGTCTTCTATAACTGTAATCTTTTATATCAGATTTATTTCCACGCACAATATCATCCATTGAAACGCCAAACAAACTACTTAACGCATAAAGATTATCTATAGTCGGCATGCTTATTCCGTTAAGCCAATGATATATACTCTGCTGACTTCCTAATCCAAGATATTCCTGTACATCCTTTACTGTTAGATTGTATTTATCCATAAGTATTCGGATATTCCATCCTGTTTCTCTTTTATTAATTGCCGGTATCATATTCTCCTCCTTTTTACTGGATATTAAATTCAAATTTTATTTTAATATCATTCTTATCAAATTTTCCGTATAATTTCTCCTACATATCCATTCTTATCTTATCAATCAAAATAACATCTGCCGGCAGCCATTCAACCTCATCAAGATGCTCCTTAGTCAGCCATTTTGCATTTTCATGTTCCTTTAACTTCAATTCTCCGCTTACTATCTCACACCAAAAACAATCCATTAAAAGGTGAAAATTGGGATAATCATATTCAATTGTATTTATTAAATTTCCAATTTTAACTTTTGTATCTAATTCTTCCATAATCTCTCGTTTTAATGCTTCCTGTGGTGTCTCTCCTGCCTCTATTTTTCCTCCTGGAAATTCCCAGCCATCCTTGAATTCTCCATACCCGCGCTGCGTTGCGAATATAATTGGCTCCCCATTATCATTAACTTCTTTTATTACTGCTGCAACTACTTTAACTGTTTTCATATAATTCTTGTGTGACAATTATAAAACTAATTATCTCACTTTCCTTCTTTCTTTTAATATCGTGATTTAATGCAATAAATTAAGTAAAAAAGTCTTTTTCTGCAAGCACAAACGACTTTTTATACTTTTGACATATACATAATATTTATGAATTTACAATATACTCATATATATCTTCACGTACTGGAACATCAAGTATCCACTCTATTTCAACTGCTGTTTTCTGTGTATTTGGCATTGTAAATTCCTTAGTATTTCCACTAGCCGTCATATGCCCAAGATAATAAAATTCCTTAGAAATCTTATCGTCCTTATTCTTTCGCACAAAAAGTTCTACTCTAATTCCTCTCTCTTTAGCCTTAAGAAAATTCTGTACATCCTCAGATTGCAGACTCCTTCCCGATTTTGATATTGCTATCAATCGATCCCTAAATCCTTGTTCAAAATGATCCTCATATTTTGTTGTGTCACTAATATCATCCGATTTATCATAATTAATAAATACTGGAAATGTCTTTGTTTTCTTATCATATTTATAACCACCAATATTTAATGGAACTTCATTCTGTTCCCAATTAAGCAGACGACATACGTCCTCATACGTATATTTTTGATAAAGGACAAAATCTGTTACATCATAACTTTGTTTATAATCTCTCTCATATCTGCTTATTCCAAAATCAACAAGTTCTTTAATAATATTATAAAAATCTTTATTTGATAGCATTTCAAGAAATGTTTTTGTTGGCTTATAATCATTGCCTTCCTTTTCTATAAAAACACACTGTGCATATGTTTTCTTACCAGATCCTGCCGGAAATTCATTAGTCATAACATTTATAATATTTTCCTTCTGTTCCTTGCTAATTAATTTACCATAAGTCAACATATCCTGTGAAAGACTTGAAAATAATCCACATTTGGACAATCCTTTTGCATACATAAGCATTCTCTTAAGTAATTGTAATTCTTGAATTCTCTTGCCATTTGCCAGTTTCTTGGAAATAAATTCGACTATCTTTTCTTCTTCCTGTGAGAGACGAAGCTTATAATCCTTCTCATATTTAACTAAAAACTTATAATACGAACCCAGACTATTATTATCAAAAATACGGGCAACATCCATTTCTCCATAATCATCAAAATCCCGTAAATGTGGTATTCTTCCTAATTTATTCTTAAGATTTGTGTAATTTTCTTTTATCAGTTTAATATCACTAAAATTAGCATTATCAACAGATGCAAATATTCTTTTCTTACTTATTTCATCAAAATGCACTGTAGATGCACCTGGAATAACCCTTCCACCTTCCATTATGTATCTACGTATATTATATTTATTGTAAGTTCTATCCCCTGACAGTGCTATTGGAATCATAAAATTATTATTATAATTACCAATAAAATCAAGAATAACAACATACTCTTTTCCATCGGCCTTTCTAAGTCCTCGTCCCAACTGCTGTATAAATATTATAGGTGATTGTGTCGGTCTAAGCATAATAACCTGATTAACCTCTACAATGTCAACACCTTCATTCAATATTTCTACAGAAAATATATAGTCTAACGGCTTCTTATTAATATTTTCCTCATTCTCATCCATTGCAAGTCTCTCAAATGCATTCTGCCTTTCCTGTTCCGTTGCATCACCATTCAACGCTATCGTACGAAAATATTTCCCTGTATCTGGATTAACTATATTATTAAATTTATCTGATAACTCCTGTGTTTCTTTGATACTGCTACAAAATATAAGACCTTTAACTTTTTCTCCACTATATCCATAATAATTTGCCTGCTGGATTATATGCCTTACACGTTCATCGCTTGTAAGCATACTAAAATCATGATTTTCTTTAACATCTCCAACTATAGACAAATCAGTAATTCCAAAATAATGAAATGGGCATAACAAATTTTCTTCCATGGCCTGTTGTAAACGTATCTCATATGCAATCTTATAATTGAACAACTCATAAACATTTCTACCTGCAATATTATCATCCCGCTTATCAGGAGTTGCTGTCATTCCAAGCCACAACTTAGGCGTAAAATGTTTCATAATCTTCTGATATGTATCAGCAGTTACATGATGTGCTTCATCAAAAATAATACAATCAAATGCATTTTTATCATATTGAAGCAAATGTTCATCCCTATTTAACGTCTGAACAGTAGCAAATACATAATCCGCTTCATATTCATGATAACCTGCACCAACCAAACCCATAGAAACAGATTTTGCAAACACCTTCTCATAAGATTTCTTAGTCTGTCTTGCAAGCTGTCCTCTATGAACTAAAAATAAAACTTTTTTAAATCCAAGCTCTCTCATTGCAAATGCAGAAGCATAAGTCTTACCTGTTCCTGTCGCCGATATAAGAAGTGCCCTGTCCTCTCCTTCTTCTAAAATCTTCTTAAGATTTGTAATAAATCCAATCTGCATGCTGTTTGGCTTTAGCTTGTATTTTTCAAGCGATACAACATTATCAATCCTCGCAATATCTCTCTGATGTTTAATAATTTCATATTGTTCTTTATAATTCCTATAAAATTCATTAAAATCTAAGGCATAACTAGAATTCCATAATCTATTGAATTCATCAACTATTTCCTTCGCTATCTTCCCTTGCTGCGTTGATACAAGCTTAGTATTCCACTCATGATTGCTGGTAAGTGCTGCACTTGTTATATTCGAACTTCCAATGATAATACGATATACTTCATCTGTTTTAAAAATATATCCTTTTGTATGAAATCCTTCATCCGCCTCTTGTACGTCATACATTTTTAATGTAATATTTGATAATCCATTAAGCTTCTCCAACGCTTTAGGTTCGCTAAAATTCAAATAATTAGTTGTGAGAATTTCACCTGGAATATTTTTCTTTTCCAAATCTTTAAATGTCTGAAGTAATGGTGTGATTCCGCTCATAGTAATAAATGCAACACTTATCTGAAACTTATCACATCTTAACAGCTCATCTTCAATCGAAGATAAAACTTTCTTACCAGATTTATAATTATTCGATACAAACTGAGGACAATAAAAACTGTCAGAAGCAACAGAACCATCTATGTATGCAGTTTCTAATCCTAATCGTAATTCATTTATTTTATCCATATTGATGACATCCATTCAATTAATATTTATTGTATCTATTATATTATTTATTGTAATATGTTGCAATGAAAGTATCCGTTTTTCTGAAGTATCCTCATCATGTTCTGATAACTTTCATCCTGCAAAGCCAGATAATTAATCATAATATCTACATCAACTCTTCCTCACATGACCCTCAATGGGTATCATATAGGTATCTCGACAAAAGAAAAAGCCCCATAAATGGCTTGTTTACGCCATTTATGAAGCTCTGTTTACTATTCAAACTCTTGGGCGGAGAGATTTATTGGGGTGTTTCATAGTATACATTTGTGTGTTTTATTATTCATATTCTTCATAATTTATGTTTATCTCTATCTCGTCCAAATTTTTTAGAGCCAAAATGGAGCCAGTAGCATAGTAAAACTTATATAGCAATTCCATGTCTAGATAAATAGTCTTCTCGTTCATTTACTACCATACTATAATAATCTGCTTCATCTTCAAAATTGACAAATCTTGATATATCATGTTGTTTCATATCTGGAATTTGATTATATAATTTGTTTTGATTAAATTTTTCTACTAGTTCTGGAAACAATGTAATGGTATCGTCTAAATATTTTTCAATATATTTTATGATTTTATTTCGATAATTCCTCTCTAATGAATCAATATATGCAATATATCCTCTAATTTTTTCGTTGTCCGAATAATCACCCGTTACTATTTCATAGTGAATCATCGCCCTAACCATACGTTTCATTTCCTTAGGTGCTTTTATTACGCCATCATTTACTGTTACCCCTATAACTTCCTTGTGAACCTTAGGTGATAAAAATCGGGTCTTTTCCTCATTAACTACGAAACCTTCATCTTCAACAATTTTCTTGATCATTCCATAAATTTTTCGTAACAAATCTCTATTATCACTTGAAAAAATTAAATCATCCGCATATCTAGTATATGTTATATCTCGTTTATTACAGTATCCCGCAATTCTTATATCCATTTTATAACATACCAAATTGGCTAAATATGGCGATGTTACCGCTCCTTGAGGCAAGCTTCCATTTAATGTGCATATATTCGTTAGCAAATTAGATGCATATGTATTATATCCTAATTGTAAAAATTGATTATAAACTCTGCCTCTCTCTACCGAGGGAAAAAAATTTTTCAAATCCATTTTTAATATATAGAGATTATTTTTATGGCGTTCAGCACATTGTACCAGTGGCGAACCTTTACCGTTTTTTACAAAACCGATACTATATTGCGAAACTCTAACTTTATATAAAATATTCTCTAGCACCCAACGTTGTATTACTTTTAAAGACATACATGGTGAATTTATTTCTCTTGAAGTTCCGTCTTTTTTCGGGATATAAAATTTTTTATAACGTCCTTTCGCATCCTCTTTGGTTATAAAGAACACTAATTTTTCTGTTAGCCTCGTTTCCTCCGCCAATGTTTCTATATCTTCAAACATTGGTAGCCCTAATGATTCAATTACCATTTTGTTATTATATTTTTTCAAATCGTTAACACCACTTTCTTACCTTATATATTTTGCGTCAAAACCATGGTGGGATTTCACTGTCGTGGAATTACACCATGGTTTTGACCAACTCTGGTCATGTTCATATTCTCCGGAAGACGAACCATCCTCCATAAACTTCAACAAAAATATGTATCAGTAACGTTCTAAGATTGTGATGCTAACGATATTGAGCAGAAATAATGTCAAGTCGAATTCTATTTACCAATTTATCCCGGTTATCTACCATAACATCATTTAATAAATCTTTTACAGTGTAATAACCCTTTTTTGATAATTTATAATAATTCAACCCATTTTCAACATTTTTTATCAGCATTCCTTCTTTATATAATCTCTTCAATGCTGCTGTATAAAGAATTTCAAATTGATTCGCCTCAAATTTTCTTTCTTGATAAATATATCTGATTGCTTCATTCATTTCTTTTGTTTCTATTTTATTATAAAAATATAACAATAACAGTATAAAATAAAACTGACCTGATATCAAGTTAATTTCTTTTGTATAATTACCATATTTTCTTGTATATTTCTTATTTCTATAAAACCAATACTTTGATGCCAAATATTCTTCAACTACTTCTTCCATATCATCCAAATCATTATTAAAATATATTACATTTTTCTTGTCATGCTTTTCTATATATCTAACAGGACCTTGCATAATAAAACTTTTGTCATTCTTATATTTTTTCTGAATCAAAACAACCAATTTTCTTAGTGTTTTCTCATTACTTGTAAAGGCACCTAATTCCGTAAAAGAACCTGGGCTTTCACATACAATCATAATCAAGTCACTATTTTCAGCCAAAAAATTTTCTAATGTAAATAAGTCATACTTTTTTCTACTTAATAATTCCATAAACATATCTTCAGGATAAAAAATAGATAACTTTTTATCCTTCTCCAATCGCTTTCTTAATTGATCTCGGTTTGAAACATATGATTTATTACTAGCTCCACCGCATAAAAACAAATCAATATTACTATGTTGTATATAAAGAAAAATATCATTATATATTTTTTTAATTATTTCTTTATCCATGCTATCTCCACTTTCATTCCTTTATATCACCTATTTGTTGTAACCATAACAAATACTTCTTTGCATCTTGAATGCATCTTTTATCATTTTTCGTCAAATGTACTATTTGACTCATAAACATCATTTCAAATAAATTTCCATTTTCATCTATTTTATCATATATCTCTCTTGCACTTAATACATTTATATTTTTCTCATATAAGAAGAACCCAACAATAAATATTGGCATATATAAAACACTATTAATATTTTCCATCGACTCTAAGCAGTCTATCATCTCTTGATACATATCTATAACTAGTTTGTTGTCACTAGTTTTATAATCTAAATAATTTATCCATATGTAAAAAAAAGCATTAAGACTATTCATTCTCATTATATATTTGTCATATACATTGCTTTTTCTTAATGCAACTCTTGGAATGAATTTTTCTTTATTATTTCTCTGATGAATATAATATCCCCATGTATCAGAAAAAAATTTTAAAATCACCAAGTGTATACAGTCTTTTTCACAAAAGGTAATCCCTATATTAATTGCAGTAAAAACTAGATTAATCACAACTAGAATAATACATTTTCTATTCAAAAAAGCAATGTCCAATAATATACTACTTAACATGCAAATTATATTCAATTTAATAAATTTATTTCTTGCTTTATTATACCATTTTTGCTTATATGTATCCAATGTTGTTGCAAATTCGATATAATCTATTTTTAATATTTTCTTTTTCCTACATGTATCAACATATTTTTGAAGCAAATAATCAACATTTATTTCAACTGCTTCTTTGCTCCAATTCGTTTTTTCTTTAAAAGACGATGTATCAAGTCTATCAATCCAAAAACTTCGATATAACTGTCCTAATATTTCAAGTTCTTTTCTTTGCTCAAAAAACATAATATAAACAATAATGAAAAGGACATAAGTATTAGCAACAATATTGTATATAGTAACAATTTCAAACACCATAAACCTAATCAAATCAAAAAGTGACTCAATAGTTTGATTTATCAGAGTAATTTGCATAATAATTACTATTACGCAACTTGACACACTTATAAACAAACATTCTGCAAATTTAAATTTTTGAAGAACATCACGTATTGAAAAAACAATGTAATACTTTCTATCAAAAAGAATAACTGCAACTGATAGTGTTACAGCAATTGTTGTTAATCCTAAAACACTGCTACCTACAACTTCTATTTTGTCAATCATTCCATTAATATAAGCATAGTATTTTTGATTAAAAATTGCTACAAGTGGAATACACGCCATAATTGAGCATACAAATAAATACACTTCCGAAAAAAGATCAACGCGCAAAAAAATCTTTTGTAATTTATGATTTTTTCTTTTATCACATAACTCATCGGCAGGTGAAAGTTTGTCTTTTTTCATACTTGAAACCATAATTATTATTATAACAAATATAACATTTACAAACAAAGGTAAAGCACCCCAAAGCGAAACCTTTTTCAATTCCAATAGGAAATCATACATTTTCATTTTCCTCCACTAAAATCTTAGTATAATTATAACATAATTATCTATTCTACTACTTAAACTTTTCAGTAAATATGTACCGTTTTTCAATTATAACAAAATTCAACTCTCATACCGAAAAAACTCCCTCGCCATCATCTCCGCCGTAGCTCGATTATACCCCTTCTTCAAATACCCCTGCACAATCGTCCCAAACATACTCTTAGCCATTTCATCCTCGATATCACAATATGCCTGCATTTCCCCTGACAAAGCCATTGCCACATACTCTATCGGCTTATTATCCAACAATTTGTGTAGCTTTGCCAGCGACTGCTCTGTAGTCCGCAGAGCAGCCTCAACCTCATCGCACTTTATCCGAAGCATATTCCCGTCAACATACCACACCTCAACATATCCGTTGTCCATGTTATAAGCACACTCTGCAATATTATCCAATCTGTTATCATCCATCATATCAATCCATCCTTTCGTTTATCTCGCTCCATAAGACCTGTTATACTGTCTTGCCTGTTGCTCCATGCGTTCCTGCTCCTTTACCTTACTGATAATAGTGTTGATTTGCTCCGCACCGGCATATCGTTTCACACGCTCCAGATCATCGGCTTTTTCCTTCAATAATTCCGTTTTAGTGTTCATATCTCTAATCTTGCCTTTATAAAATTCTACATCACTTGTGAGATGCTTAACTTTATCTCGTAGTTGAAGCACTTCCTCTTTTAATCTAACACATTGGATTGTCAAACTTTTTACCGTTTCCTTCAATTTGTTCACAAGAGGCAACGCTACTTTATCCCGAAATGACTTTGCACTTGTAAATGCTCCCGGCTCTTGAAGTTGCCATTCAGGTTCTTCATCATACTTTCGGACGTCACGCTGCAACAACTTCTCTGACTGCACCATCTGATTAATACTGCTTTTCAATTTCTCCTGTTGTATTTCAAGCTGGGCATTATCTTTCTGCAGCCTATCCTGCATTTGTTTTAGTACCTGATTATCCGATTGTAGCGTAGCTTGCTTCTGCTCCAGATCTTCATTATCCTTTTGCAATTTGTTCTGTTCTTGTTCCAATAGCTGGTTCTCGGACTGTAAAACACTCTGTTTCAACTTTAACTCGCTATTATCTGTCCTCAATTTCCATTGTTGCTGTTCCAAGTGGCGGTTATCGGTCCGTAGTTCCTCCTTTTTTATTTCAAGGCTTGTATTTTCCACTCGCAATTGTTGATTGCTTGTACTTAATGTTTCGTTATCCCTCTGAAGCGTAGCACCTTCCGCTCTTGCCTTTTCAATAGCCTCCTCAGCTTTTACCTGCTTAATCGTAGTAGTCATTAATTCCTGCTTCATAGAGGATACTACTTGATCCAATTTAGCAACCTCAGTGGTCTTTTCCTGCTTTTGACTGTCTAATTCCGCTACTTCCTTCGCTCTCTCCTGCTTTTCAAAGTCCAGTACCGACAAATGCTTTTCATGTGTTCCCTTTTGAAGCCATTTAACACCGTATCGCTCCATTACCATAGCCAACGCCTGCTTCTCCGCTGCAATCCATTGATTCCACTCTGTAGCGCCTCTCGTGCCACCTGTAAAACCCTCTGCAGCCAATGCAGATTTTAATGATACTCTTGTATCCAATCCTCGCTTGCTACCTGTAATATATGGCACAAAATCAATGTGTAGATGTGGTGTTTCCTCATCCATATGCAAGTGAGCAGAAAACACATACAAGTTAGGATTTCGTGCTTGAAACTCGTTCATAAACTCTGTTAATATCTTTTTAGCAAGAATCCCTTCTTCACTTTTGGCATTCATATCGTCTTTATTTCCAATTTGAAAAATGACTTCGTGAAAATGTTTCTCCTGCTTGCCTTGTCTGATTTTTTCATAATAATCATCAATCACTCGATCCTTACGTTTCTGCTTTGCATTATATCGTTCAAGTGCTTCATCAAACAATTTATGATAAACCTGTTTTATATCTTCATTACAAAAATGAACATTAGCACCACTTCTATCACTATCCACATTTTTTGCTGTAAATGCTCGGGTGTTATGATTAACGGAACCTTTTCCTACCATCCCACTAATCGTTCTTTCCATAGGCAATTCTCTCCTTCCTTTTATCTGTCATATTAGCGCCGGAAACGGCGCAGGCTTTGTTACTTTCGCCGAAAGTAACGCAAAAGCACTTTTGACACCTGCGGCATCAAAAATGCAACCTGACAAGTCAGGTTTTGCGCCCTGCCGGGGGCTAATCTGCCTCCGGCAGTCAGTGTCCGCAAGCGTTCACTGTATTACCACCGCACAACATTTCTCCTTAACCATATCTAACGGGAGCGTGCCACGCACCCGTCATTTACGATTAAGCGAAACTACCACCGAAAGCTTTCCGGCACACCACGCTTATCCAAATATTCCCTGCGTGCCTTTTCTCGTTCTTCTTCGCTTGGTGCGGTTTTGTACTTCGTATACAGCTCTCTCATTACCAGCGCATCTAGTTTCTTTTCAAGACCTTTCTTTATCTCTGGGTATAACTCCTCCTGCTCCAGCAGAAAATACCTCATAAGTGCAATGAAAAGCTCCTGTGAAATCTGCACATTTTTCATATCAATCCATCAATCCTTTCCTCTACTATCAAGTCCGCAACAATGCAATATCTATAGATTTTGCAACCTTGCAAGGTTCATCTCCGCAATTTCTATATAGTCTGCATTGTTGCATTCTTGCCTTAATCTGACTTTACCTTATCCAACTCCCAATACCATGAATTGTTGATTTTCTTCGCCCGGATACCAAGTTCCTTTTTGGCATTTTCCAGTGTTCTTTTTGAAATCCCCCGCTCATCTGCCATTTCAAAAATCTCATTGCTCTGCACTGCATTTGCCGTTTCCGCAAGTTCTCGAAGCATTTGCTTTGCCTGCTCCAATTTATTTGCTTTAGGTGCAATTCCCCCAAGCACTTCATCCGCTGTAATCTCATAATCCCCTAACCAATGAAACCCACTTTCTGACAACATAAATGCCTTCGAATGACCAAATGCAGCTAAATTGTTCTTTATCTGAACTACTGCTCGTGTATTTGCTTCACCTTCCACTCTGCCAATCAGAATCACACTTCTTGCTACAGCAAAGAAGTCAATGGAACCCATGCCTCTATATGCCGCCTTATTTCCCGATGCTTTATTCATATGACCGATAAGAAGGATTGCACATTGATATTTCTCAGCCAACGCTCCTAATTTCTTTGTCATATCTCTTGCCTCATTTGCTCTGTTCATATCCATTCCACCACCCAAATAAGCCTGTATCGGATCTAAAATCAATACCTTTGCCCCTGTTCGAGCAATAGCCTCCTCCAGCCTCTCATCTGCCATAGACAGGGATTTATCACTCTCATCAATAACCAATATCTTTTCACAATCTGCTCCTGCAAGCTCAAGCCTTGGCTTTACTGTATCTGCCAAACCATCCTCGGCAGTCTGATAAATTACATTTACCGGTTCCTTCACTTTCATATCATTATCCAAGCCCTCACCTCTGGAAAGCTTTGCCGCAATATTCAAAACCAATGTGGTCTTGCCATCCCCCGGATCACCTTGAATAATTGTCAGTTTTCCGTATGGTATAAACGGATACCATAACCATTCAACTTCCTGTGACTGTATCTCTGACATCCGTATCATCTTTAATTCCGTCTTTTGTTCTTCCATAAGAGTCCTCTCCAATTCAAAATATAATTTGCTCAAAAGAAGAACCTCTGCTATACTCTTATTGTAAATACATATCTTATTGAACATTAGCAGTTCAATAAGCATGGATAACAGAGGTTTCTCCAGTTATCACAAGTCCTAACAGTTGCCGCTGTCAGGACTTTTTTCTTTATCTGTCTGTTGTCCTTGCCAAAGATATTTCGCTCCGTCCAACATCCAGAGAATTGCCTGCAACATATCCATACAGTCATTTCTCATATCCTCTAATCCTTCAGAAGATAATGTTACCGCCTGCTGTTCAAATTGCTTTACAACTTCGGATATATTGGTCTGCATATTCTGTAATTCTTCTACCAGTCTGTAAATGACTTCCTTCTTTCCAACCACACATACACGATTGTATATGCAAGAACGGACAAAATAATCTTTCTTCTGCATACCGCTTGCAAGTATCTTTGCCTCAATCATCTCCCGTTCTCTTGGTGAAACACGAAAGCTGATTGTAGGATATTTGTGTACTCCACTCATTGTACATCCTCCTCATTTTCAAGTTCTAACCTATCCGCCAATTCTGCCTGTTTATTCGGATATAAATGTGAATAGGTATTTAAGGTTGTTTCTATCTTTTCATGCCCAAGCCTTTCCGCTATTGCCAAAGGTTGAAAGCCTAGCTCCACAAGTAAGGAAGCATGACTATGACGTAAATCGTGAAGACGAATTCGCTTTACCCCTGTTTCCTTAATGCCACGCACTATTTCATGTTCCATATAAGACTTTGTAAAACGAAACATTCTCTCATTTGCCATAATCCCATATAAATGGCTACAATACTCTTTTAACTCTTCTGCCAAAAATGGTGGAATACTAATCTTACGATTACTTTTCGGTGTCTTGGGCGGAGTTATCAAATCTTTTCCATCCAACCTCTGATATGATTTCGAAACACTTACAATACGATTTTCAAAATCAATATCTTCATAGGTCAATGCAAGTAATTCTCCTATACGCATTCCCGTCCAATACAGAAGCAAGAATGCCATCCTTGCCTCCGGTTTCTGATCCATTGAAGGGATAAACTGCTTAAACTCCTGCTTTGTCCAGAATTCCATATCATCGGCTTTGCTCTTCCCAATACTTCCTGCTTTTCTGCATGGATTATCTTTCAGGTCATAATATCTGACCGCATAATTGAAAAGTGCAGCAAGCTGATTATTGATACTTTTAAGATACGTCTGTGCATATCCTTTTTTTATCAATTCATTCTGCCAAGCTCGAATATCCGCTGTCTTAATCTCACACATCTTTTTCTTTTTGAAATATGGTGTAACCTTAAGGTCAAACACATATCTTTTGTTCTTGATTGTGCTTTCCCTCAATCGGTTCTCCATATCAGCAAAATAGATCTCCACAAAGTTCTCAAAATTAATATCCAAGTCCTTTTGTTGCTGTTGCCGGAAGTTACGCTCCCACTCCTCTGCTTCGGCTTTTGTCTTAAAGCCTCTTTTGTTCTTTTTATGACGTACACCCTGCCAGTCCTCATAATAGAACTGGCTACGCCACGTCTTGCCATCTCTTGTTGCTGGCATATCATCATCTCCTCTCCACTAACCAACTGCCATACCATAAAACTTTTCTTCAAAATACTTTGTAGGCACCTTGCCTGAAATCACTCGATAGCCTTTTTCTTTTAATTCATTGTTAAGACCACGAATGATTTTGTAAGCATATCCTCTTGATACTCCAAGAATCTGTGCCGCTTCATCTGCTGTTACATACATCTTCATCGTATTCTCCATATTGAGTTCTCCTTTCCTGTTTTATTTTGGTACACTTTTGTGACCTTGTTTGTCCGTATTATATCAGTACACATTTGTGTCTGTCAAGTATTTATATTAAATTTTTATACACAAATGTGTCCCAATGTGATAGAATAGGCTTATCAAAACATAAAGGAGCTGTTTTCACATGACTACTGGGGAAAAGATTAAATACTTTCGCAATATGCGTGGAATATCGCAGGAAACGCTTGGTCAGTTATCCGGCATAAACTCCGCAACAATAAAGAAATATGAATATGGAATCCGTAATCCAAAGCCTGACCAGCTTTTAAAGATTGCCAATGCACTAGGCATCAGCATTAACATTTTCATGGATTTTGATATAGAAACAGTTTCTGATGTCTTATCATTACTGTTTAAACTGGATGATCAGATTGATATGAAATTTGAGGCAGATAAGGACGATGAGGGCAATTTCAAGCCATCTACTGTTAAGCTGTCCTTTAAGAACAATCTCATCAATAAAAAACTCTGTACCTATATGAAAGTTCTGGAAATTCGTGAAAATATGATAAATGCTAAAGATGAATATTCAGAAGAAGAGTATGCTGACAACCTGAAGCACATCAATGAAAATATCGAAGAAATCAAGCAGCACCTGCTTGATGACAATATGGTTGTCAAAAAGGAACTGACAGACTTACCGTGAAAATTTTTCCAAATTAGAGAAATCTCTTGAATTATCAGACATAAGATGATAATATCTAATTAAACAGAAAGCACCCACTCCAAAGGTGGATGCTCCGAGTTTAGGCTAAAGAAATGTCCTTATGGACACCGCCTATCCTGTGGATCAGACAGGATAGGCATTTTTATTTGTGCTTGTTTCTCTTGTCGAGAAAGGCAAGCAACGCTACAATCAAGCTACCAAAGGACATCAGTAAAGCTAATATCCCAATGAAAATCGTAATGATCTCATAAGCTGTCATCGGCGCCACGTCTACACTTCGTTTCGGTCGGTGCTAAGCAGGTGCCACCGGCACCTAGCACCCCTTCCTATGTATTCCGCCGGTAAACCGGTATCATAAACTCGGGAGTCTACCTCTACGCTTCGCTCCGGTCGGTGCTAAACAAGCGTCCCCCGGACGCTTAACGCCCTGTCATGGGTACTTTCCTTAGATAGTATCCTAACATAAGAACTAATGCTTCTGCAAGAGTACATGCACTTCTTTCAGTTTTTTATTATTTTCTTCCAAGTATTTCAACATGATTATCTACTCCTAGAATCGTTTGTTCTCGACATGTTTTTTATATAGTTAAAATACGCCCGGAAGTGGTATCATGCCATCCCGGACGCTCATACAAATTCATTTCATATTATTACTTATGGCCCTCCACTAATCCAATGTATCAATATACTCTTCCAAGCACATTCCACTCTGATGAATTGCCTCTGCCGCGTCTTTTCCTACATAGCGATAATGCCACGGTTCATTAGCAACTCCCGTAATGCTTGTCTTTCCTGACGGATATCTTTGGATAAAACCATATTTATAAGAGTTTTCAAGTAACCAGTTGTAAACATCATCACGAGAACACTTTGAGGTATCTGCATTGATATCTACTGCTATTCCAAGTTGGTGCTCACTTGTCCCCGGCAACGCTACCCACTCCATTGCTGTTTCTTCTGCCATGTGCTTTGTATATCCCTCACTTCGATAAGCAGCTATTTTATCATCTAAAATCTGTTGCTGTTCCTCTGCGGTTCGGTATCCTTCCCTAACAAAAGGATATACACCTGCATTCCTCGCATCATCAAACATTTCCTGCAAATATGGGTATATTCTGGAATCAATTTTCTGTCCATTGCTTAGCTCCATAAAATCAATTTCATAAATATCAGGAACATAATTATCACGATTGACCAGCATTAACTCCCATCCATACTTGTCACTTGCAGTGTTATGTTCTTCTTGCTTTATTATCCCAAAACTTTTTAACTTACTTGAATAATGAATGACACCATTCACTACCAAGAAATACCCAACACAAGCGACCAAGAGCAGAAACATGAACAGAGCCATATTTTTTAGATGGCCTCTCTTTTTACGTTTCATCTATTTTATCTCCGTTTTATGATATATATAATAAATAATCGGCAATAGCACCACGCATAAAATAGGATATATTACCATCATAATCGGAATCGAACCAACAACCTTCCCACCTATTTGATACAAATTGAAAAGATTTATAATCTCATTAATCTGCAATAATTGGTCTGGGAATAATCCAAGTACACCTTCTAAGAAGTGGAAATTCGACAAGAATAATGGTAAAAACAAACTAACAAATGGAATAGTAACCGCCACTACTGCTGTATGTGTTTTCGCAGATATAAGCATAGACAGTAACATACAAAACAATGTTCCAATATAACCGGCTGAAATGGTAAGTACATACAGTTGCACATAAGTAATATTGTAAAAGGACTTCCAATACCAAAATCCAGTTTGTATCATTACATTTCCACCACCAAATCCGAGAACCCCTAATACAATGATGGAATATAAAGCAATAAACAGCCAATAAATAGCCGTTACCACAATAAGCCCTGCTGTAAGTTTGGCTTTCGTTCCTTTATCCCTTCCATACTTTGTCGAGAAAAATATGGAATCTGCCTTCCAGCTAAATTCATTTGAGAAAATACCAGATACCAAAAATGCAGATACAAGCATGACTAACATTACAATAGTTTGAGCATAGTGTAGTACTGACCCCCATCCATCATAATCCTCATAATATAATGGAGCTTTTAGCTGACCATATCTTTCAAGCAAAAAGGCTTTCTCATTTTCATCAAATAACCCTTCTGCATCTTCAGAACCTAGCCATTTTTCTAAACTTTTTACCCTATTCTCATATAGCTTACCAACTTCATCTTTTGATACAGAATCAATACGATAATAGTTGAAATCTCGGAACTCACAAAATCCGATATTAATCATATCTTTGATTTCTGAAATGCCCTGCACTTTGGAATCATGCAGCATATTGGCTGTGTAATCTCCTTGACGAATTGGGTATTCTTCATTTATCTTTCTATATTCATCCAAAACTTTCTGCAAGGCTTCTTCGTCCAAAGTGCCTTCCCATTTCTGCTTTTCTGTTCGTAGATCTCTAGCTGCTGCTATTCCTGTATGCGATACCCCTTGTTCATCAATGTAAGTGATATTTGTAATTGCAAAATAGCAGGATATAATAAGTGAAAGTAGCAGCACAATCATAGATATCCTGCAGATGGTTTTAGAAAAAATCTTCTTGATTTCATAACGTATCATTCTGTCTCACCACCCTTTTCTCCAAAGTAATACAGAAACACATCTTCTAGTGTTGGCTCTATCACGCAGGCTTCAGGAATTGGCGGTCTATCAGCAATAATACGCAGTTCCACCATTCCTCTCTCCGACTTCATATTTGACACTTTGAACTGTTTCATCATTTTTGTTGCGTCTGCCTGTGATACTTCACACGCATACACATTTTCCTGCATAGAAGCAATCATATCATCCAGATTTCCCTGTTGCACAATCTGCCCTTCTTTCATCAGCCAGATCTCGTTTGCAATATACTCTATGTCTGAAACAATATGCGTTGACAAAATAACAATTCGCTCCTCTGACAGTTCACTAATCAGATTACGAAAACGAACTCTTTCCGATGGGTCAAGTCCGGCTGTAGGCTCATCCAAAATAAGAATCTTTGGATTATTTAACATAGCCTGAGCGATTCCAGTTCTACGCTTCATACCTCCTGATAGCTTCTTCATCTTCTTATTGGCAGCCTTTGTAAGTCCCACCTGCTCTAATAATTCTTTTACTCGTTTTCCTGCTACCATAGGACGGATTCCCTTTAAGCTGGCAATATACATCAGATAATCCTTTACCGTAAAATCTGGATAAAATCCAAATTCCTGTGGTAAGTATCCAAGCAAATTTCTATATTCTCCATCCATTTGGAAAATGTCTTTTCCATCACATAAAATCTGTCCACTTGTTGGCGGCAATAAGGTACAAATCATTCTCATAAAAGTTGTCTTACCTGCACCATTCACACCCAACAATCCATATACGCCATTGGTTATTGTTAAATTCAGATCATCTACAGCGCAAAACTCACCAAACTTTCTTGTAACATTAACCATTTGTAATTCCATATAAATTCACCTCCAAAAAACGATTACACTCATGAATCGTCTTATAGACTGCACCAATCAAAAAACATATTGCAAATACGAACAGGATAATCCATATAGGCATAGCAATACGTTCATAAATAGCATTATTCATTGCAACGCCCCACCATATCACGCCCCATATAAAGCATCCTAATATAGATGTTGCCTCATTCAGAAAGCTACAGTTCAACATTACAAAACAAATTCCCGCTGTAATAACCATAGGGAACAAGAACTGAACCAGTAAATCCATAAACTGCATTTTCATGCCGATACATACCACTGTTAAAAATACTGTTAGCATGAATACATCAACTATTCCTATTAGAAATATTCTTGCCGAATAAATCTGTCTAAGAGAGAACAAACATGTCACCTCTATTTGACGGGAATTACTCTCCTTATTTCTCCAAAATTCCGGAATAATCATCACTACAAAAAATACAGAAGCAACTCCCAATGTTCTCATAAGATAAATCGAATCCTTCAAAAATGGCATAATCAAAAATACCAAGGCAAGCAACATTGCCTGTAATATCCACCATCTCTTTCGAATCAAGCGAAACTGCGAAAAAAAGAATTCTGTATAACTCATCATATTTTCAGACTGTACTTCCATCATGACATTCTTTGATTTCTGTATAGTTTCCAAAATTTTTTCTTCTCTTGGAGTAACACTATTTTCTCTTTTATATGTTTCCATCATCTTCTCAAGTTTCATGAGACTCCTCCTCTCCCAATAATCTTTTTAATTCTTCTTTTGCTCTCTTATGCCTATACTTTACTAGCGGTAATCCAATCTGCATTATGTCAGCAATTTCTCTTAGCTTTAGCTCTTGAAAATAGATCATTATAATAATTTCTCTTAATTCCGGCTGCATCTGTTCAAGTGCATGTTCCACATACATTTGATTTTCCTTTTTGGGGATATCGCCATCAGAAACTAACTCTCTTTCCAATACTTCCGTTTCTATGCTCTCTGCCTTCCATTTCTTTGCACTATTCTTACAGAGATTACCAGCTATCACATAAAGGTAATTCTTTGCTTTTCCCATATGCTGATAAGATTGTATGTTATTTATAAAGCGAAGAAAGGTTTCCTGTGTTAGATCTTCCGCTTCTGTCTGATTCAAACAGTGATATCTACAATAAGACAAAATATCCGCATAATATTTCCGTACAAATTTATCAAAGGCTTGATCATTGCCCTGTTTCATTTGCAGGATTAAAATAAAATCATTCAAGTTACACTCCTTCCTTATTTTGTAATGAATAAACGTTTATCTCACTCTAATATGTGTAACAACTGACTACCTCAAAAAGATAGTTTTATTTTCATTTTTTATAACTTAACAAATCTTGTCAAATAAAAAACACGCCCGGAAGTGGTATCATGCCACCCCGGACGCTCGTTTCTTACTCTCCAAAACTTTTCTGTCTCCACCAACCACTTAAGCTTGATGCAGTTATCATCTGAAATTCTTAAAATGCTTAATCTCTGGTCACATTATATTTCGTATTCAGATATATCACTCTCAACAGAAAAATCGATATTATTTGCCACTCCACAAATAGAGCCAAAGTAGAGCCATTTTGTAAAACAAATGCCGGAAGCCCGCATAAATACAGGCTTTCGGCATTTTAGTCCGTTATTCAAACTCCCCGCAGAGAAACTTATTATCCCTGTGAAGGCTTGATTTCTAGAGCTTTTAATGGCAATTATTCCACCTTTTATCACAATTATTTTATATTTTCAAAAATTTAGGTATCATATGGGTATCACATATTATACTTCTATATTTGACAAAACCGTTATACTTTATGCTTCTTACAATACTTTTCAAAACATTCAATATAAGATTTAAGATCATCAACACTCGGAATATTAGCATTAATAGCTCTCGCCTGATCATGACACCAAGCCGAACATTCAGTCATTCCATGTTCTAATTCCGTATATAAATCGTGTGTAAATGGTGCTTTCCTAAGTCTTTGAGTTTGGACACACGGATTATATCTTTGTATTGCATCATTAAAAAGTATTTCCTCTACTGCTCTTTCCCAACTTTCTCTTAACAGTTCGCACCATTCTTTTGCTTTATAATAATATGTATCCATATCTCCTGAATTAAAAACAGAAACTATTTTTTGCAAATCGTTCTTAAGTTTCCCCGTTCGATCTTTCACATTCATTCCCTGCCATGGAATTAGCGTAGAAATATCTCCCGGCTGATCGCAAATCTTACGAATAGTCTCTTGTTCAAACATTACACCATTCCTCTCTGCTTCCGTTTTCAACTCCATAAAAAAAGTTATCTCATGTGTAAATATAACTACTTGACGAATTTGTGCTTCTTCAATTAATCTTTTAACAATAAGACTTCTTCTCTTATGATCCAACGAACATACTGGATCATCAAGCACGATTCCTATATTTCTAGCATCCATGCTTACTTCTGTTAAGAAATTTGCAATAGAAATAGCTCTTTGCTCTCCCTCACTTAACACTTTTCCTGGTATATTTCCTTTAATTTGAAGTTTCTTTAATGTTTGACCACTACTTCCTCTGGAAACTATATTGATATTAAAGTCTGCATTCAACCTTTGACATTCCTGCTCAAAAGTTTTCAAATAGTCATCAGTAACATATTTTCCAAAAAGTTCTTTCTGTTTATTTGTAATAACTCTTGTTTTAATTTTACATTTTTCTGCTATCGACTCCCATTTTAGGTGTTCTATATAAGACTCAATAATAGGTAACAATTCTATCACTTTGCTTTTATCAACAAATTCATTTTCAAGTCTTGTACATTCTGTAATACGTGAATTTATACTTTCCTGATTCAAACTATCCTTTTTTTGCTTTATTTTCTCTATCAATCCCTTAAAATCAGGCTTGTCCTCAAGTAATTTTTCAGTTATTTCTTTTTCATTTTCTAAACAACTAAGAATACTGTTTCTTTTCAACTCAGCCGCTTCAAAACTATTACTGATAATATCAGTCTCTGATTTATAGTTTTCTGTCAACCATTGTTCTTGCACCGATGATCCAACTAAAAAAATAAGATTTAAATCTTTCAATCCTTCTTTTGAAATTCTAATAGCTTCTTTTGCAATATTATAGTTATTTTCAGCATCGCTTTCTAAAAATTTCCAATATTTAAAAAGTAAATCATCTCCATCAACTTTTTGACCACATAATGGACATTTTTCATGATTATTTATTTTATCATAATACTTTTTGGCTGAATTAATAAATTCCTTCCATTCTTTGGTTCCAAGCTGTTCGATATCATCTTTTTCAAATAACGCAATTCCATCTGATTCATATATTATTTTACTTTTTTGCAAAAATTTAATCTGTTGATTATATATTTTAATATTCTCATTTGAAGTAATATTTTCATACAATGCATATTTTTTCTCAGCCTCGCTTAAAAAGAGAAGAACTTGATTTATAAGTGAAATCTGTCTATTAATATCTAATGCTACAAGATTAGCCTTTTCTTTCTTAATTTGCTCATATCGTTCTTTTTCGTCATCTGTAATCCCAAATCTTTCCCTTATATCATTTATTTCTGTCTTTGCTGTTAATTCCTTCATTTGACTTAGTGCACTTCCATCATTAGGGAAATATTTCAAAACAGGATTATCCATTTTCTTTTCTTCTATTTCATCATCTAATCTTTTCTGAATTTCCAAACACGCAGATAAAAACTTATCAAAAAACGATAATTCACTCGGTGCAAAATCAATTTTTGACTCTTTATTCATATCATCCGCAGCACTCTTAGCATCAAAATTCCTGATAGTTTTAAATGCATATGCATCTTTGTCATCAGGATATTTATATTCAATGTTATTTCCATCAATACTGAACTTAAAATCTGCTGATACCTGTTCTGGTTTGTTCTCAAATATATTTGGCAATATATCTTGATCGCCTCTTGAAATAAAGGCATTGTTCAATAATCGTGTATATCCAGATTTACCACTTCCGTTTTCTCCATATATGACAGTTAACCCTGAGGAAACATTTAGTTCAGAATTCGATTTCAATTTATTCACGCCATGCAAGTTACCAACTCCTTGCCAAATAACATTGGGCGAATTCTCCAAATTAACATTGCAAACTTTCTCAATATCTTCTGAAATTTTGCCACTTTGCAGTTTTGTTTCAGTTTTAAAAACATCATAAATCCCGTTAAGTTCCTCTTCCGAAATATGCTTTTTCTCCATTATCAAATAACTAAGCTTTTGTTGCCATTTAGGTAATGTTAAAATCCAATTTGAAATATCATCTGCAATCATTTTTACACCTCCAATCACAAGATTTATTATAATAAGTGAACACAGAAATTTTCAACATCGCTTATATTCATATATTACCCTCTCTTCAATCTTCTTCTCTGCAACTTTTTCCAAATAGTTCTTGCATCTTTACACAATGCTTCTTCAATTCCAATACCATTAATTAATATTTCCTTATCGACAATATCCAATGCATTTTCTATCGGTTCATCTTCTCTTACAATCCGATCTACCTCTCTAAGCACCTGCCTTACAATTTCAATAGGTATATCATCTATTATAGGCACTAATATATTTCCTACTTCTCCAGGAAGAATTTCTAGTACACCTCCGCCATAACTTCTACCACACAATTCCGTGAAAGCAAAAGATATACTATTATAATAGGACAATAAAATTCTTTCTGGCTCAACACCATCATTAAATTTGATTCTATGCATTGTATCCGTTGATACAGCATTGCAACAATTCAATACAAACTTAGGATAAAGATTATTTCTTCTTAGAAAAAACGCATCTGGCACCCACACAGATGGAATTCTATACCACCTATCTCTAATAGAACACTTATACCCTTCATTCTCTCCATTTACTTCTCCCAAATGAATGTATTCCTTGTGCTTATCTGGGTACCTCTCATACTCAACTTCTGGAAAATCAATCAAGTACGCAGCCTTACCAGCATCAACATTTTCCTTCCAGTCTTCTTCATTAAAATAAACACTATGTGCATGTGCACTTCTACCTATTAATGGTCGAACAACCTTCTCTAATTCATATTGTCTAACTGTTTTATCATTAACTGAAAAATACTTATTGTTTCCTGTTGTTATTCCGACATTTATCAATGCTGTATCTGATAACATCTGAAAACGATTATCTTTACGAATCTTTGATATCAATTCATTTTCTTTGTTATTTGTGAAATACTTTGTCCACTTCTCATGCACATGCTGTAATTTCTGAAATCCATTTGTATCAATATCAAAATCATTCAAATCATCTAGATTATTTAATTCAATAATTCTAATGCCTTTATCTTCTGTCCCTTTTTCTCCAATAAAAACAACTATTTCCTGCTCTATATCTGGAAATACTAATTCTTCAAAAGTTATAAGCGTAATCTTCGATAAATGATTTGCCAAAAATAATCTTAAATCTTCTGCATATGCAACCTGCAAAATTTCTGCTGGAATTACAAATGCTATTTTTCCATTATCCGAAAGAAGATTTACACAAGCCACCATAAATCCAACCCAAGTATTTACAAGCCTATTAGATTTCATTCCCTGCGATACTAAAATTTCTGACATAAGTATTCTTTGATTTTCTTCAAGATACTGATATCTTATATATGGTGGATTTCCAAGAATCAAATCAAATTTCTTTTCATATGTATTTTCATAATAATCAAAGAAATCTCGATTAATTATTTCTATCTTTTTTGAGTTGGCAAATCTATGTTTTAACTTTTCTACTTCATCTTGCTCAATCTCAATTGCTGTAGCATCATTAAGTTGCTCCATCATTTTCATATCATCAAGAGCATCTATAAACACACCATCTCCACAGCTAGGTTCTAAAACTGTCTTTATTGATTCATCACTTGAAAACAATTTCACCATCATCTCCGCAAGCGGTAATGGTGTATAATATGCCCCTCTTAATTTCTGAGCAGAATTATTTTCTTTTAGTTTCATCTGATCACCTTATATTTCCTGTCGATATACTTTTCCTATCAAGTCTTGTATCTCAACAATTATTCTGTTCTTTTCCTTTTCTAATACTCTAACAGATGCCTTATCAGGACGTTTTATCATTTGCTCATTTAAAGCATATATTTTTCTTGTTTTTAGTACCACATCATCATATAGCTTTTTTTGTTTCGCATCTGAAAAATTTAATTTGATAAATGGTAACTTCTTAAGCAAAAATGTTCCTCTGGCGGTAAATCCATTTTCAAAATCGCTTCCTTGTATTTGAAAATATTTTTCTGTATATGGATGTGCTAACCATGCCTGGATGTACTCCAAATCATACTCTTTATCTTCTACTTCACTAATAGCACAATATCCTGCTGTTCCACCAGATGCAATTAACATATCATCTTTATCATATGCATACATTGGCTCTTTACTTAATATTCTAACAATCAGTTTAGGTGTATTAATAAATGCTGTTAATGCCTGAGTCCTTCCATATTTATACCATGTATCTGTTGTTGCATCTGGAACATCTCTGCCTACTCCATTATTCAAACATCTCGGAACTAGTCTGTCATAACAATCCAGCAAATATTTCAATGCTCCTGGGTACTTTTTCTGCATAGTATCCATATCAATTAATTTTCCTTTTGTATCATATGGAAAAATAATTTTTTTATCAGTCGATAATACAGAATACGTATTCATTCCCTTTTCACTTGCTTTTGTCGGCTTAAAATATGGCTTCAAGATATCTTTTTCAATACTGTAATGTTCTCCGAATCTTTCAATATTAATACACTTTTCATCTTCTGATTCTATGCAAGAATAATCGAACCAGTATACTTCCTTTTTATCCGAAAATTTTTCAGGTCTTTCTGCACTTGTCTGAATACCATTAAATATATTAACCACCTTAGAAAGAGGCACCGCCTTATCCCGAATATCACTTATAAGCTGCATAAAGTTCGTATCAGTCGTAAGACTCCATGGATTTTTCGTTAAATCTGTATTTTTGACTTCTACACTATTAACATTATATCCTGTCCACAAATCAGTTACAGATTTAACATATGAGTACTTTACATTTGAATTAGCTCTTTTCCCAATGGTAACAATTGAACTATAAATTGTCTTATCCGGAAACAACTGTGCATCTCCAAAATCTACAATTTCAGATATGTTGCCACAAATAAGATTTCTTAGTTCTTGTCCCGATGCAATTTTATAAAACTTATTTGGGATTATGTAGCACAATACCCCTAAATCTTTCAGCAGTTCAAATGCTTGCTCTACAAACAAATAATACTTATCAAATTGTTTAAATGCTGTTTTGTACTTATTCTTATATATCGAAAATTCAGCTTCACCTGACAACACATTCATATCCTCAGTCTTTACATAAGGTGGATTTCCAGGAATCGCATCAAACTTTCCACCATTATTAATACTGTTCCAATCAAATGGCGACATCTTTACCAATTCATCAACTGATAATTCAATATTTTCAACATCTTTATCAGATATGAGAGAATTTCCTGATAGAATATTCTCGTCAAGATTTGGCAAAATAGGAGCTACCTCTTTAACTGATGGTTCTGTCTCATTCTCCAATAACTTAAGCAACAAAGAAAATTTACTAACTTCTACTGCATGAATATCAATATCAACACCATAAATACACTTCTTTAAAATTTCGCGCTTATCAACAATTGGCAATTTTTTCTTACCATTTTCCATTTCAAGAAGATAATCAGGATTATTTTCCAAATACCACTTTTCACAGTAATCAATAATAAACTGGTATGCCTCTTCTAAAAAGACACCTGAACCACACGCAATATCTGCTATTCTTAGTTCAGCAATATCTTTTGGACTCTTTCCTTTACATATTGGATCTAAGGTATTTTTTACCATATATTTAACAATTTCAACTGGGGTACTAACAACAGATCTATTTTTATATTCATTTTTCTTAGCTAATAAAACCTCTCCGCCAGATATTGTTAAACTTTCAGCCAAAAATGATTCATATATTTTTCCTAAAACACTTGGTTCTATTATGTTAAATAAGTATGGTGTCTTAGGATAATATAACATTTCAATCATATCAAATATAACATCTGCGCTTAGGTCGAATATAGGATTTTCTCCCTTAAAAAGGCCTGAATTATACTTTTTATCAGCTTCCCTAAATGTTTCTGTTAATATCCTCTGTAGCTCTGTTTTATCGCTTGTCATTTCATATAATTTCTTGTACAGCGGGAGTTTTCTATCTTCACATATACGTAAAAAAATAATCTGATTGATAAATTCCTGAACCACATCGTTTAATACACGTTCATCATGATACCTAACATTATTAGAATACAAATACCTTCCTATCTCTAACCGCCACGAATTAATCTGCTCTAAAAAAATGTTATCGATCTTTGTATGATATTTTTCACTTTCTTGAAAATTCTTGGCTACAAAATCATCATATGCTCCACTATAGACACTTTCTTTAGAAACGAGTGCATTGATCTCATCAAATTTTTTAGCGTATTCTTCAAAATAATATTTTCGGTACAAAGCTGTTCTTGCATTATCCCCAGGTGCTGGTTTTATTGTTGTATCATATATCAGCATATCTTCAAAATTTGTTAGTATCACCATAGCATGATTTGCATTCCAACCATATTTTCTTGCCTGAATAGCAGGTTCTGTTTCCACAACTATATCCACACTCGGTTTTTTGGCTTCTACAAATAATTTAGATACTCCATTCAATGTTAATGTATAATCTGGTCTTTCAGAATAATTAGAAAATCTTTCCACAACCACCTCTTTATATTGAGGTAATTTTCCTTGTACATTTTGTACATCCCACCCAAAGCACTCCAACAATGGATTTATATATTCATCTCTACATTCGGTTTCATTATAGGCATTTTTTGTATCGTGATAATATTTCATATTTTCGCGATATTTCTTTATCAAATCCTTCAATCTATCTAAATCCATCTTGTCCTCCTGTTTTTACTAACTCGTCAATCAGATAGTTTTTCTATTGTTTTTATTATACTCTCCGCAGTGTCCGTTAAAACGTACTTGCCCCGTGTTTTTTGTTCAACAAAACCTTCTTTTTGAAGCACACCAAACATGCTATTAACTTTCATCTTACTGTAATTTAATGTCGTTGCTATCTGTTGCTGTGTCAAAGGTATCACCTTTTCATCTAATATAATAGCTTCATTATCATGCATTAATTTAAGTAAATCATAATAATCATTCAATAATAATTTAATACCCATTTAACTGGTCTCCTGTATTTTCAAGCTCTAAGCGATGCATTAATTATATCACATATATTTAGATTTTAAAATATCATTTTTTTATTATCTGTTTCACTTATTTTTATTCTTTACAACCATCTTCCCCACACTCTCCAGAAACCTCTCCAACAGATTAACCCCATCAATTACAAACTGCTTCATAAACTCATACGCCTTCTCCAACAGTTCCTTTAATGTAGTATTTTCCTCTCTAAGCTTCTGGTTCTCATACATTACATCAATAAGCTTCTCCCTGACATCATCAGTTCCACCCTGTCGGAACATATCATATACGTTCTCTGCAATTTTTGTTCTTTCAATCAGTTCACTTTCCTTAGAAGAAAGCTGTTCCAGATTATTCTTTTTATTCGTAATCATATCCGCATATTTTGCATATTCCTTTTCCGCTGCATTAATACTACTTCTGACTGTCTCCAGCCTGTCCTCATCAGCAGCTATAACATCCAGATTTCTACTATGGCGTTGTTCCTGTGTAGCAATCTGATATGATATGCTTGCGTTATTGCTTCTCAGTTTAGTGTTTTTCTCCTGCTCTTCATTGTTCTGCTGCTTTATATCCGCAAGTTTCTTCCTTTCCTGTGCTACCTTATATTCTGTTACTGGCAAATCATGATTGCGCCCCTTTTTCTTCTCTGCCAGCTGTTCCTTGAAATAACATTCAAATCCATAACTTGCCTCCGCTCTCAATTTATCTTGAAGAATCACAGATAATGTTTGTGGTGTAAATACATTTCTTTTTGATACTTTCTTAGATAAGCCACGCTTTGCTCCTTCCCATACCGGAATGCCTACCACATGCATATGCGGGCTAGCTTCATCAAAGTGTATGACCGCATTTGCAATCTTGAACTCTGGCAGTAGCTTTTGCAGGCATTCAAGAATATAATCAAATACCTCAGACATATAATTTTTGTTTTTCCAATGCTCGTCCCAATATTTCTTGTCCCCGCATTGAAAAATAATCTCTACCGCCATATCCTGATTAAGACCTGCAACATGTTCAAAGTAGTCCTTTATCTTTCTGTCTTCTCTTTTCTGCCTGCTGTTATATTCCATTACCGCATCATCAAATTCTCTGTGATATACCCGCTTAACATCCTGAAACAAATCCGTTGTTCCATAAATCAGCCTGATATTATCTGAGCTGTAATCTGCAGATTTATATTTACGCAGGTTATGCTTTGCAACTCCTGCAAGTGCTTTTTTACTTGTTATTGCACTCTTGCCATTGCTTATATGAGCAGAGTATGATACATTTCCCATAGGCATTTGTCCTTTCTTATTCGTATTTTTCTGTCGGAGAAGTGCAGTTATCATCTTGGCTCTGCCATAGATGATAACCCCCTAGCAGTTTCGTCATACTGACAAAACTGTGGGGGCTCTCCGAGGGTTTTGTCATCAGCCTTTTAAACCTCATCTGCACTTAAACACAATCTCATTTATCACGATTTCCTCTGCAATCGCTCTCGCCTGATTCCGCAAATACAGCTGCTCCATAAATGTTTTCTTTTTACCCGTCATATGCTTTTTCAACCAAGTCTCTTCAATATTGTCCAATCGTTCATAAGCTTCTTCATTTATTGCTTCTGCCTGCTTTCTGAGCTGTCCCATTCTTGCCATATGACGATACTCAGAAGGTTCATTTTCTTCCATATACCTAAGCCACAGCCGACCATATTTTCCAATATCCGCAAGATTGTATTCTGTTTCATCAACAGATAAAAGAGGATATAAAATTCCATCCACTTCTTTATATTCAACACCTAATTCTTCAAATAATGTCATAGTCATTGTCCTTTCTTTTCAAGACCGCAACATCGCAAGGTCTATATATTTTGCAACCTTGCAAGCTTCAAGATTGCAAAACCTGACACTTTGCAATGTTGCGATGTTAGATTTTTATGCTCGCAAATTCCAGTACCAGTTATTATTGCAACGCTCAGCCTTTATCTTAAGTTCCTTCTTTGCTGTCTCAAGTGTTCTTTTCGATATTCCTTCCTGTGCTGCAAGTTCTATAATCTCTGTACTTAAAATTTTCTGTGTTCTTTCTGCCTGTTCTCTTAAAAATTGCTTTGCCATCTCAAGTTTACTTGCCTTTGGCACCATACCGCCCAGTACTTCATCAGCAGTAATTTCATAATCACCTAACCAATGAAATCCGTCCTCTGCCAATTCAAATGCTTTTGGATGACCAAATGCTGCAAGATTATTCTTTATCTGTATCATTGCCCTGAGATTACTCTGCCCTTCTATTCTGCCGACAAGCATTACACTCCTTGCCACAGCAAAGAAATCAATGGACCCCATTCCCCTGTAAGCAGCCTTTGCTCCTGAGCCTTTATTCATATGACCGATAAGAACAATGGCACAGCCAGTTCTTTCAGCAATACTGCCCAGCTTCTTCGTCATTTCTCTGGCTTCATTTGCCCGGTTCATATCAGTATCACCGCCAAGATAAGCCTGTATCGGATCAAATATACACAATTTCGCATTTTCTCTTTTTATGGCTTCCTCTATCCTGTCATCCGTCATACTAACACTCTTATCAGACTCATCTATGATTGATATTCTGCTACAGTCTGCATTTGCTGCTTCAAGTCTTGGCTTGACTGTATCTGCAAGTCCGTCTTCTGCCGTTTGATATATTACATTTACAGGCTCAGTAATATTCATATTTTCATCTATACATTCTCCCCTTGACAGCTTTGCTGCAATATTAAGTATCAGCGTAGATTTTCCATCACCGGGGTCTCCCTGCACTATTGACAGCTTTCCATAAGGGATAAATGGATACCACAGCCATTTAATCTGCTGTGATTCAACCTCAGAGAGGTGTATCATTTTTAATTCTGTATTTGTTTCCACTGTCTGCCTCACTTTCGTAAATAATCATTGTCTCAAAAGTGGGCTGCTGTTATACTTTAATTGGTGTTTTGGTAACAGAAGCCAGCTTTTGTTATCTGCCGTGGCTTTCCCGATTGCCGTCAGGAAAGCCACTATTTCTGCCAGAGGTATTTTGCTCCATCCAGCATATCCACAACTGCTTTTATCATAGCAAGATAGTCATGCTGCAATTCTTCAATATCTGTATAAGCTTCACCATCAATCGGTGATTCTTTTTCTTTTATCCGCCCTGTTTCTATGATTTCATAATACATTTTGTTAATATCTGCCTGCATCTTCTCAAGCGTCTGCACCAGCATATATACTGTTTCTTTCTTACCTACAACACAGATTCGACCATAGATACAGCATCTTGTAAAAAATGTTTTCTTCATCATTCCACTTGCCTTGATTCTTGCTTCAATTTCACGCCTTTCATAGTCTGATATGCGAAAACTGATTGTCGGATTCTTATGAACTCCACTCACTGAACATCACCTCCATTCCCTGTCCCCGGCACAAATTCCTCATTAAGCTTATCAGCCATCTCAATCTGCTCTGTCGGAAACATATGTGCATAATGAAATGTTATTGTCTGGCTCTCATGTCCAACCCTGTTTCCAATGGCTACCGCTGAAAAACCCAGGCGAATAAGTAAAGAAATGTGCGAGTGCCTGAGATCATGAATTCTTATTCTCTTTACTCCAGCCGCTTTAGCTCCTCTGCTCATCTCGTGATGCAGATAAGATTTTGTAATCTGAAATATTCTGTCATCTCTTCCATATCCATACAGCATTCCGATAAACTGTCTTAACTCTTCTACCAGAAAATCAGGAATTACAACATCCCTTCTGCTCTTTTCCGTCTTAGGATCTGTGATGATATCTTCACCATTGATATACTGATAAGACTTTGTGATATGAAGTTTCTTATTCTCAAAATCAATATCTGCCGGTGTCAGAGCAAGCAGTTCACCTTCCCTTATTCCGCACCAGTAAAGAATCTGGAACGCATAAT
>OGME01000599.1_pt1 | contig 31606 bp, 26 predicted proteins | sample 1572981 | NCBI WGS metagenome assembly OGME01 (sample SAMEA2581902, study PRJEB24529) | metagenome | biome: Human gut stool | place: China | collected 2011
AAACGTCACTCGCGCCTCACGATAGTAAGGCGCGGTTGAGAGTTGTCACGAAACGCAGGGGTTCATGGCGAAGCCATGTACACCGCACTTACATTGTGCAGCGCGTGCAGCTCTTCAAGATAAAAACTGCCAATGTGCGGGGTCAAGGGGTAAGACCCCTTGCCTTTCTCTGGGGGTTCCAAAGGGGGTATTCTCTTTGGAAAGAGAATACCCCCTTTGCCCCGCGTCCCCACGGCAGTAGGACAGCACACCGCGCCCTTTGGGCATCCAAAAAGAGAATACAGCTTTCGCTGTATGAATAAAAAACGTTCAACGAACAAAAGAAAGTTGAGGATCACCTATCATGAACAAAACGAAAACCGCTATGATCACTGTCTGCGGACGGCCTAACGTCGGCAAATCCAGCCTGACGAACGCCCTTGTGGGCGAGAAGATCGCCATCGTGTCGAACAAGCCCCAGACCACGCGCAACCGCATTTACGGCGTGGTGAACCGCGGCGACACGCAGTACGTGCTGCTCGACACGCCTGGATTCCACAAGGCGCGCAACCGCCTGGGCGACTACATGGTCAAGGTCACGCGCGAATCCATCGCGGACGTGGACGCGGTGCTGCTGCTCGTTGAGCCAGTGGCGCACGTCGGCATCCCTGAGGCTGAGCTCATCGAAAAGATCAAGGCTTCTCACCTGCCGGCGATTTTGTGCATCAACAAGATCGACACTGTCGAGAAAAAGGACGACCTGCTCGCCGTCATCGCGGCCTACAGCGAGGCGTATGCGTTTGACGCCATTATCCCCATTTCCGCGCGCACGCACGAGGGGCTGGACGATCTGATGAACGAGCTCGGTAAGTATGCCTCTGAGGGCCCGCAGCTCTTCCCCGACGGCATGACGACTGACCAGCCCGACCGTCAGGTCGTGGGCGAGATCGTGCGCGAAAAGCTGCTGCGCAACTTGGATAAGGAAATTCCGCACGGCACGGCCGTGGAGATCACGCGCTTTATTGAGCGCGACGACGAGGTCATCGAGGTCGACGCGACCATCTACTGCGAAAAGGCGAGCCACAAGGGTATCATCATCGGCAAAAACGGCGCGATGCTCAAGAAGATCTCGACCGAGGCCCGCCGCGACATCGAACGCTTCATGGGCACAAAGGTCTACCTCGAGACTTGGGTCAAGGTCAAGGAAAACTGGCGCGACAATATGAACTATATCAGAAGCTTCGGCTACGACGAGCAGTAAGAAAGAAAAACATGTCCGATAAGAAAGAAGAGAAGACCGATGACAGCGGCAATTGTATGATTTTTGGTATGCTGATCGGCATGAGCATCGGCTTTGCACTGGGGCAGCCGCTTTTTAACAACATGGCCGCCGGTATGGCGAGCGGTACGTGCATCGGTATGGCGATCGGCTGCTTCATTGACTGCATCAAAAAGCAGTAATAAATTTTCCCAGCCATAGTTCGCGGGAGTTTTCCTCATGCTAAGCATGAGGTGAGGAATTTGCGAAACGGATATTTCGCGCTGTTTTTGAAAACCGGGGAGCCGATTTTTTATTTACTGGCAGTAAATGATACCCCTTGAGGGGTGAGGGATTTTTCCCCTGCACCGTGCAGGGAATGCGGGAAAGGGGGATATTCTCTTTCTCGAAAGAGAATTCTTCCTTTTTCGCACAGGTGCGAATGTCAATGCGGCACAAGTGCCGCGTGATGCGACCCCCATTTTCTTTCCCGAGAAAGAAAACGGGCGTCGCCCGTCCAAAAGAAAGGCGTTTCCCATTGCAAGCGAGCAGCTCGAAGAGCTGCAATGCTTGCCGATTGCACTGCCCATAGCGCGGCGTTGCCGCGTTTAGTGTTGCTATACGATTTGGCTTGCTCCTATCATCCGCTGTTGCGCAGCCGTTGGCGGCTCTGACGCCTTACGGATGCGGCACACCCCTTGCGGGTGCTGCTCTGCCCATCTTGTAGAAGTGCGCAGTAATCACCATCTACCGCCAGTCTCCACAATGCGGCGAGCGAAGCAATGCCGCTATTTCGCAAGCAGTCTGCCGCCAAGCAAACGTCACTCGCGCCTCACGATAGTAAGGCGCGGTTGAGAGTTGTCACGAAACGCAGGGGTTCATGGCGAAGCCATGTACACCGCACTTACATTGTGCAGCGCGTGCAGCTCTTCAAGATAAAAACTGCCAATGTGCGGGGTCAAGGGGTAAGACCCCTTGCCTTTCTCTGGGGGTTCCAAAGGGGGTATTCTCTTTGGAAAGAGAATACCCCCTTTGTCTCGCGTCCCCCTGCGAATAGGGGGACAAAAAGCAGCAGCGCTTTCACGCTGCAAAAACCCACCGCGCAGCGCGCGGACAATAAGGAGTTATTATGTTAAAAAACGTCAAATGCGCCCGCTGCGTCAAGTGCGGGAAAGAATACGAGGCCACGGCGAACCTCACGAACTGCTCGTGCGGCGGCATTCTCGACATCATCTATGACTACGACTACATCAAAAAGAACCTGACGAAGGAAACGCTCAAGTCCCGCCCGAACACAATGTGGCGCTACCGCGAGCTGTTGCCGGTCGAGGAGACGACACCCGACACACCGCTGCGCGTGGGCTGGAGCCCGCTCTACGAAGAGCCGCGCCTTGCAAAGCAGCTCGGCCTCAAAAAGCTCTGGGTCAAGGACGACGGACAGAACCCGACGGCGTCGCTCAAGGACCGCGCGTCCGCCATGGCGGTCGCCAAGGCGGGGGAGGCGGGCGCGAAGATCATCGCCTGCTCGTCCACGGGCAACGCCGCGAGCTCTCTTGCGGGCAACGCCGCGGCCGCGGGCCTCAAGACCTTCATCTTCGTTCCCGAGCGCGCGCCCAAGGGTAAGGTCGCGCAGCTGATGACCTTCGGCGCAAACGTGATCTCCGTCAAAGGCAACTATGAAGAGACGTTCGAGCTGTCGAAAAAGGCCATCGACAAGTGGGGCTGGTACAACCGCAACGCGGCCATCAACCCGTACCTCTCCGAGGGCAAGAAGACCGTTTCGATCGAGATCGCCGAGCAGCTCGACTGGAAGATGCCGGATTATCTCGCCATCTCCGTCGGCGACGGCTGCACCATCGCAGGCGTGTGGAAGGGCCTCAAGGACCTGTACGCCATCGGCTTTATCGACAAGCTCCCGCGCCTCATTTCCGCGCAGGCCGAGGGCTGCCACCCCATCAACCGCGCCATCGCGGAGAACAAGCCCTGGGAGCCGATGGAGGAGAACACGCTGGCCGACTCCATCGCCGTCGGCGTGCCGCGCAACGCGGACAAGGCGCTCATGGCGATCCGCGAGTCGAACGGCATCGTCGTGAACGTGACGGACGAGGAGATCATGGCGGCGCAAAAGCTGCTCGGCACGACCTGCGGCGTCTTCGGCGAGCCCGCGGGCGTCACCGGTACGGCGGCAGTCAAGAAGCTCTGCGAGCAGGGCATGCTCGGTGAGAACGACACGGTCGTCTCCGTCGTGACGGGCAACGGCCTCAAGGACGTGGCCAACGCCATCAAATTCTGCGGCGAGCCGATGAGCCTGCCGAACGACCTTGACCTGCTGGTCGAGGAATTCGACAAGCGCGGCATCAAGACCGAAGCGTAACAGAAAAAGAAGAGCCCCGTGAATCGTATGATCCGCGGGGCTCTTTTCATACAAAATACTTTTTGACAAATGGGATCTGGTGAAGCAGCGCTGAGACGAGGAACGACAGCACGCCGATGATCAATGTCAGCAGGGGAACGGAGAAAAACACGTTGAGTGACAGCGTGTTAAAGTGCAGAAAAATGTCGAACGATTCGATGAACAGCGGGTGTACGAGGTACGCGCCGAAGCTCCAGCGCGACAGCGCGCGAATGCACCTGTGACACTTTTCGCTTAAGTTCGGGAAGTTCAGATGCTCTTTGGCAAAGATGAACAGCCCCACGCAGACAAACAGTACATTGAGCGAATCGTAGCCGTAGAACAGCTCTGTTGCCGCGCCCTGCAAACGCGAGGCGAACGACGTCAGCACGACCGTGAGGACGAAGCCGAGCACACCGAGCGCGTAAAGCACACGCTTTGCGGTCAAGGAAAACTCCTTGCGGACCAAATAGTAACCGAGCACAAAGTAGGGGACGAAGCCGAGCGTGAAATGATAATAGAATTTGCCCGTGAGCGCCTTGAATTCAGCGCAGTACTGCCACGAGAGAAGCGACACGGCCGACGCGATCTGCGGCAGCAGGAACGTAAAGATGAGCGTGAGCAGTAGAAAATAGCGCAGGAGCTTTTCATCCCGCACGATGGGGCGAAGAAACGGTACGATCAGATACAGTCCCACGATCATAAAGAGGAACCACATGTGATAGTGACCGTTGAGAAACTGTTGCAAAATAAGGTTCGTCGGGCATCCCTCGAAGTTCACCATGAAGACGGCGTAGAGCGCCGACCAGAAGACAAACGCTGTGACAAGACGGAGAACATTCTTTTTGAGAATGTGCAAAAGACTCTGCGAGCCGGAGAGGAACAGCGAGCCGCTGATCATCACAAAGACCGGAACAGCCCAGCGGACGGCACTGTCGTAAAGGTTAAAGGCTTGCCATGCTCTTGTGTGAACGTCCGTGTCGGCCCAGTGCTGCGCGGACAGATGCAGCACGATGACGGCAAAGGTCGCCAGAATGCGCAGTACGTCAAAATACGCGATGCGCTGCGGTTGTGTCTGTTCCATACTTAACGTTCGACCGCCTTTTCAGGATCGGCGTTCTCTGCTGGTGCGGTCTCCTCGGCAGCGGGGGAGGCAGACTCATCCGCTGCGGGCTCTGCCGCGACGGCTTCGGCCTCCTGCGCCTGCTGGGCGGCCATGGCCTCGGCGCGGCCTTCTTCGCGCGCCTGCTTTACGGCCTCCTCGCGGGTCTTTTCCGCCTTGGCGCGCTCCTTTTCGACCATGTGCTGAGCGTGCTTATTTTGCAGCTTGAACACCAGCCGCAGCACGAACACGAACACCACGATCGCAAGGCCGAGCCAGCTCCAGAACTTGAGCTCGAAGAGCGTCTTGACCGTCCAGTACTTCGCCTGCATGCCGAGGAAGCAGAACAGGATCGACACGGCCAGCGCCGCGCCGAACAGCAGCACCCACAGCACCGACTTGACGGCGCTGTGCTTGCGCACGCGCAGGTGCGCGATCAAAAACAGCAGACTCAGCAGAAAAAACGCAGGGAACTGCGCAAATAAAATTTCCCTCAGATCCATATCTTACCTCACAGTGCGCATTTGCCGCGCTTCAAGTATTCGCCCATCTTGCCGCCGACGACCTTGCCGCCGTCCACCTGCAGCTGACCGCGCAGGTAGACCTTCGACACGCCGCCATTCGTGCGGAAGCCCTCGAACGGCGTGTAGCCCGCCTTGGAGAGCATGTCCGCGCCGTGGAGCACGTGGCTCGCGCCGGGATCGTAGACGACGATGTCAGCGTCGCTGCCCGCAGCGATGACGCCCTTGCGGGGGTAGAGACCGTAGAGCTTGGCGGGATTTTCGCTCAGCGCGCGGCAGACGCCGCCGAGCGAGAGCTTGTTTTCATTGATGGCCACAGTGTAGACGACCTCGCCACGCGTTTCGACACCGGGAAGACCGCCGGGGATCTTCGTAAAGTCGTCGCGGCCCATGTCCTTCTGCTCGAGCGTGAACGAGCAGTGGTCGGTCGAGATGGTCTGCACCTCGCCGCGGCGCAGCGCCTTCCAGAGCGCTTCACTGTCCTCCTGCGAGCGGATGGGCGGCGCGCAGACGTAGCGCGCGGCGGAGGAAAAGTCGGGATCGTAGTAAACGCCGTCGTCGAGCGCCAAATACTGCGGGCAGGTCTCGACATACACGGTCTGTCCGCGGCGGCGCGCCGCGGCGATCTCGTCAAGAGAAGCACGGTTCGTCGTGTGGACGATGATGACGGGCGCGTCGGCCGCCTGCGCGATGCGCAGCAGACGCGAAACAGCCTCGGCCTCTAAATAGTCGGGGCGGGAGATCGGGTGCGATACGACGTCCGCGCCCAAACCGCTCGCCTTGAGTTCGGCGATGCGCGCGTCGATGACGCCCGCGTTCTCACAGTGGACGCCCGCGATGCCGCCGCGGGCCTTGAGCGCTTTCAGCGCGCGGTAGACCGCGCCGTCGCCGATCATCATGGCGGGGTAGGTGAGGTACATCTTGAAAGACGTGATACCGGCGTCGAACATCGCGTCGAGCTCAGACTCGATGCTCTCGTTCCAGTCGTCGATGGTCATATGGAAGCCGTAGTCGCAGTAGCACTTGCCGTCGGCCTTTTTATGCCAGAGATCAAGCCCATAGGCAAGGGATTCCCCTTTATTGGGGCAGGCAAAGTCGATGACCGTCGTCGTGCCGCCGCGGATGGCGCTTTTGCTGCCGCTTTCAAAGTCGTCGGCCGTCGTGGTGTTGCACACATCGAGATCGAAGTGCGTGTGCGCGTCGATAAAGCCGGGGAAGAGCATGCAGCCCGTCACGTCGACGACCTCGCTCTGCGCGGCGAGCTCGGGCGGAATGTGGCCGAGCATTTCGACCTTTTCCCCGTCGATGAGCACGTCGGCGCGGCGGCAGCCGCGGCCGCTGACGACATAGCCGCCTCGAAGCAGTGTTTTCATGGAAGAACCCTCCTTTGAAAAAATACCGTTCCAAATTAGCAAAAGCATAGCATACTTTTTACCTGATTTCCATAGAGTTTGGAAAAAATGTGAGAAGCGCCAAGATTTTTGCCGCAAATTCGGAACAATGCCGTATTGAGAAAGTAGCAGACATACGATACAATAAAATTATACCACATTCCGCTTTTATTTGTACAAAAAGCGAACTTTTGGCGCGCAGACCAACTGAGAGATGTGAAAAGAAGCTGTGTGTCACGAAGAGCGGACAGAGAAAAAGCGGAGTGAAAAAATTGAGGAGGAAAACACTATGCGCAAGTTCCTATCCGTCCTGCTCGCAATGGCGATGGTCCTCAGCCTGACTGTGACCGGCTTTGCGGCAGACACCGACAGCGAGGCGAAAGCCGAGATGGCGGGCAAGACCGTGATCCTGCACACAAACGATGTGCACGGCGCGATCGCCGGCTACGCCTACATCACCGCGCTCAAGGCCGACTATGAGGCCAAGGGCGCCGAGGTCATCCTCGTTGATGCGGGCGACTACAGCCAGGGCACGACCTATGTCAGCACCACCAAGGGCGCTGATGCGGTCACGATGATGAATGCCGCCGGCTACGATGTCGTCACCCTCGGCAACCACGAGTTCGACTACGGCTATGCCCAGCTCAAGGAAAACGTGAGCAAGGCCAAGTTCAAGGTCGTCTGCGCGGACGTCTTCAATGAGGACGGTACCCCCATCTTCGATGCGAACTACACCTACACCACCAAGTCCGGTGTGAAGGTCGGCTTCTTCGGCATGGAGACCCCCGAGACCCAGACCAAGGCCAACCCCGCGCTCATCAAGGGCCTAACCTTTGCGACCGGTGACGCCTTCACCAAGGCTGCCGCCGATCAGGTCGCGGCGCTCAAGGACGCCGATGTTGTCATCTGCCTTGCGCATCTGGGCATCGATGCTGAGTCTGCTCCCTATCGCTCCACCGATCTCTACGCTGCCGTCAAGGGCATTGACTTCATCATCGACGGTCACTCCCACACCGTGATGTCCAAGGGCGAGAAGGGCGAGCCCATCCAGTCCACCGGTACCGCATTTGCCAACATCGGCGTGATCGTCATCGATGACGCCAGCAAGAAGATCGAGAGCAACTCCCTTTATGAGATCAAGGAAGACACCGCCAAGGACGCGACCGTTGCCGCCGCCGCGAAGACGATCGTTGACCGCGTCGACAAGGAATACGGCGTTGTGTTCGCCAAGAGCGAGGTCACGCTCAACGGCGCGAAGGCCCCCAACGGCAACCGTGACAGCGAGACCAACAACGGCAATCTCATCACCGATGCAATGCTCTGGAAGGTCATGCAGAACAAGGAAGGCCTGACGGTTGATGCTGACCACGTGGTTGCCATCACCAACGGCGGCGGCATCCGTGCGGCCATCAAGCCGGGTGATGTCACCAAGAAGGACATCAACACCGTTCTGCCGTTTGGCAACACGGTCGCAGTCATCTATGTCACCGGCGCAGAGCTTCTTGAAGCGCTCGAGGCTTCCACCTACAGCCTGCCCGTCGGCGGCTTCCCACAGGTTGCCGGCATCAACTTCACCCTCTCCACGGCTGTCGCTTATGATGCCAATGCTGAGACCTATCCTGCTTCCACCTACTATGGTCCCAAGAGCATCAACCGCGTGGTCATCAACAGCATCAACGGCAAGGAATTCAAGGCCAATGAGGTCTACGCCGTTGTGACGAACAACTTCTGCGCCGCCGGCGGCGACACCTACTATGCCTTTAAGGCCGCTTCTGCCCAGTTCGACACCGGTATTCCTCTGGACGAGGCTGTGATGGAGTACGTCACCACCGAGCTCAAGGGCGTGATCGGTGCGCAGTATGCCGCGCCTCAGGGCCGTATCCTGCTGAACCCGTTCAAGGATGTCAAGGTTTCCTCCTGGTTCGGCAAGTATGTCATCGACCTCTACAATGACGGCATCATCAACGGAACCTCCGCCACCACCTATGCGCCCAACGACACCCTGACCTGGGCTGCCGCGCTCAAGCTCCTGCTTGTCAGCCACGGCGATCTCAAGAGCGAGGACGCCACCGGCGCCGACTGGAGCAAGAACACCATCGCCAAGGCTGCGGAGCTGGGTCTTGTTGCCGCCGATCTCGACGGTGCGAAGGCCATCTCCCGTCTCGAGTTCTGCCAGGTCGCTGCCAAGCTCAACAAGCTTGCCGAGTCCAAGACCGAGAGCAAGTTCACTGACTGCACCGACGGTTATGTCATGGCGCTCGTTGACGCGAAGGTCATCAGCGGTATGACCGAGACCACCTTCGAGCCTGCCGCGTCCCTGACCCGCGCGCAGATCGCCAAGATCCTCTATCAGCTCACCCTGATCGAGAAGTAAGGCAAAATATAAACGCAAAAAGAGCGCTGCTTAGGCAGCGCTCTTTTTGTTGCAAAGGGGAGAGGAGCCGGTGCGACGCACCGGCTCCCTCGTTTTTCGCTTTGCTTACAGGTAGAGATAGCTGTACTTATCGCGCACAGTGAGAATCAGAGCCTCAAGCTCGACGGGAAGATCGTTGTCGCAGGAGGCTAAGTCGTATTCCTTCACGCCGTCCTCGTAGCGCAGGCGGACCATGTCGTCGTCCTCGAAGAGCACGCCGTAGTTTTCGCTCTCGTCCATGTCCTCACGCGTATCAAAAAGGGTGAACTTATCGTGGCAGGGCTCGCTGGCATAGGGGCAGAACTGCGTGCAGTTGCCGCATTCGTTGCACATTTTGTCGACGTGGACGATCTCGTGCGAGCCGTCGGACATCTTGATGACGACGTTCGCGCGGTTCGGGCAGGAATCGACGCAGTTTTCGCACACGGTGGAGCATTGCAGGCAGCGCTCGCCGTCGCAGACGCACTTGCTCGCCATGGAGAGCACGCCCTTCTTACTCTGCGCGTCGAACTCAGTCACGTCAGCCTCGGCGGGAATGTCGTAGACGTGCGGGTGACCGACGACGATCTCGGCGAAGCGCGCGGCGTCGGCAATGCCCTCGACCACGGTGGCGGGGCCGCGGTGCGCATCGCCCGCGCAGTACACGCCGGGGATGTTCGTCTCGAACGCGGGACCCTTGCGCTCCATCTCAATGCCGTTTGCAGCCATCAGCTCGGCGTCGACCTGTTCGCCGACGGCGGAGATGACCATGTCGCAGGGAATTGTGAACTGCTCGCCGGATTTGACGGGGCTGCGGCGGCCGCTCTCGTCCGGCTCGCCGAGGATCATCTTATCGCACAGGAGCTTGCCGCGGCTCTGCTTGACGGGCGCGGCGAGCTCAACAAACTCAACGCCGTCCGCGATGGCGAGCTGTAACTCGTGCTCGTCGGCGGGCATGAACTTCTTTGTGCGGCGGTAGAGGATGGTCGCATGCGCGCCCATGCGCTTGGCAACGCGCGCGGCGTCCATGGCGGTGTTGCCCGCGCCGACGATGACGATATTACCGCTCAGGCAGGGCTTGACCTGCTTTTTCATCTTCTTCATCCACTCGATGACGCCTTGCACGTTGCCCTCGATGTCGAGCTTGCCGGGCTTCCACGCGCCGGTGGCCATTAAGATGTGCGTGTAGCCCATCTTCTTGAGCTGCTCGACGGAGGGGGCGGGCTTGCCGAGTTTTACTTCCACGCCGTAGCGCTCCATGAGCGCGATATCCTTGTCGATGGCCTCGTCGCTGATGCGGAAGGCGGGGATGACATAGCGCGGCACGCCGCCGAGCTTGCGTTCACGCTCAAAGATCGTGGTGGGCACACCCTCGCGGCCGAGGAAGTACGCTGCGGCGATACCGGTCGGGCCGCCGCCGACGATGGCGACCTTCTTGTCTTCGACCGGCTCGGGCATACGGAGCGACGCCATGAGCGCGCTGTAGCCCTTTTCCGCGGCAAGAAGCTTCGTCTCGCGGATGTGGACGGATTCCTCGTAGAAGTTGCGCGAGCACTTGCCCTGGCAGCGGTGCGCGCAGATGGTGCCGGTGATAAACGGCAGGGCGTTTTTCTCGGTGATGAGGCGGAGCGCGGGGGCATAGAGCCCCTTGCGGCAGAGCTCAAGGTATTCGGGAATGTCCTGCTCGATGGGGCAGCCGCCCTTGCAGGGCGCGGTAAAGCAGTCGAGCAGCGGCACCTGTTCATCTTTTTTGCGCGAGGGGAGCGGCTTGATTGCCTTGAGGTGGTGGAAGTCGTGCAGCGCGGAGGCGGCAAGGTCGGAGATCGCGGCGGGGTCGTTGCCGGAAAATGCGCGGTAGGGCATATCCTTGACCTTTTCGACCATCTGGTGCAGGCGGTTGTAGCCGCCGGGCTTCAAGATGGTGGTGGCGACGGTGATGGGCCAGATGCCGGCGGCAAAGAGCTTGTCACAGTTGAAGTAGTCCGCACCGCCTGCGAACGAAATGCGCATCTTGCCGCCAAACTGGCGGGAGATGCGATTGCACATCTCAATCGTCAGTGGGAAGAGGCTGCGGCCGGACATGTACATTTCCTCGTTGGGAAGCTCGCCGCGCGTCGTGTCGACGGGGAAGGTGTTGGAGAGCTTGAGGCCGAATTCGAGGTCCTGCTTGTCCGCAAGCTTTTGCAGCCGCTCGAACATCGGCACGGCGTCCTCCCACTGGAGGTCCTCGTTGAAGTGGTGCTCATCGAAGACGATGTAGTCATAGCCCATGGAATCGAGGATGCTGCGCGCGGTCTTGTAGCCGAGAATGGTCGGGTTGCACTTGACGAAGGTGTGCAGATGCTTTTCCTTGAGAAGATAGCTTGCGATGCGCTCGATCTCCTGCGGCGGGCAGCCATGGAGCGTGGAGAGCGTAACGGAGCGGGAAACATTGGGGGAGATCGAGGCGATGAAGTCCTTTTCCTCGGGGAAGAGCTCGGTCAGGACTTTTTTACATTCCTTGAACTGCGCGGTCTTGCCCGCGTCCATCATGTTATTGATGTAGGTGTTGACCTTGCGGCCCTTGATGCCGTCCAGGTCGTAGCCGACGGACATATTGAACACGAACCCGTCGGGATCGCCGAAGCCGTAGACCTTGCTCATGACCTTGAGCGCGCACCAGGCCTTGATGTACTCGTCCTGCGCCTGCTGCACGGTCAGCTCGGTCGACCACTCCTGATTGTAGCCCTCGTCAGCGGCGAGGATACAGGGGCGGGGGACGCAGGCGGCAAGCTCCGCGCCGTCCATTTTCTGCACGGTCTTGACCTCGAAAAAGCGCGCGCCGGCGGCATAGGCCGCGATGATATTCTGCGCAAGCTGGCTGTTGGGGCCGGCGGCGGGGCCAAACGGTGTTTCGATGCGCTCGCCGAAGATCGGCAGGCTCTTGCCGCTTGCGTGATAGTGCTTATGAACGCCGAACACATCGCCGCACTGGGCGTATTCGGTCGTGACCCAGTTCATCAGAGAGTCGAACGGAATGGGATACATTTTTTCAGACATTGTTTTTTCCTCCCGCTTGCTTAATAGGTTCTGTGATTCAGCTCGCCCCAGAGTTTCTTGGCGGCTTCAAGAATGTGCGCGTTTTCGGCTTCTTCGTCGATGCCGACGAGCTCACGGTCGAGCATGAGGGTCTTGCCGGCGGCGATGGTGGTTTGGCACTGGCGGCCCGTCATGCCGAAGATCATGTGGCCGTCGATATTCTCGTCGGAGAACGGGGTGAACGGCTTATAGTCCATGACGATGATGTCCGCTGCCGCGCCGGGCTTCAGCACGCCGAGCGTGTCGGGGAAGTATTTTTCACCGATCTTCGCGTTATTTTTGAAGAGCATGTCCGTGACCTCGCACCAGCCGACGTTCGGCAGGCAGTTCTGGCTGCGCTGGGAGCAGAGGGCGACCTTGAGGGACTCGAGCATATCGTTCGTGTAGGCGTCTGTGCCCATGCCGAGAAGAATGCCGCGCTTGTGGAGTTGGAGGACGGGGCAGATGCCGATGGCGTTGCCCATGTTGGATTCCGGATTGTTCACGACCATCGTGCCGGTCTCCTTGATGATCTCCATTTCGGCGGTGTTGACGTGGATGCAGTGGCCGAGGATGGTCTTGGGACCGAGAATGCCGTGATCCTGCAAGCGCTGGACGGGGCGGCGGCCATAGTTCTGGAGGGAGTCGTACACATCGTTCATGCCCTCGGACACGTGGATGTGATAGCCCGTGCGGCCGTTGTTGGCCGCGACCATGCGGTCGAAGGTCTTATCGGAGATCGTGAACAGCGCGTGGCCGCCGAACATTGCCGCGAGCATCGGGTCCTTATTCTTTTCGCATTCGGTGATAAAATCGGCGTTCTCCTGAATGGCCTGTAAGCACTTCTCCTCGCCGTCGCGGTCTGAGACCTCATAGCACAGGCAGGAGCGAAGGCCCAGGCGCTTGCTCTCTTCGGCGATCGTGTGCAGCGTGCCGGGGATCTCACCGTAAGAGGCGTGATGGTCGAAAATGGTCGTCACGCCCTGCTTGATGGAGTCCATGTAAAGCGCGATGGCGGAGGCGCGCGTGCCGTCCATCATCAGGTGGCGGTCAATGGCCCACCATGTGCCGTCAAGGACTTCATAGAAGTTCGTCGGGTTGTTGCCGACGATGGAAAGGCCGCGGGCAAGGGCAGAATAGATGTGCGTATGCGCGTTGATGAACGCGGGCATGATGACGCCGCCCTTGGCGTCGATGATCTCGGCACCGGGATACTTGGCGCGAAGCATCGCTTCCTCGCCGACTTCGACGATCTTCGTCCCCTCAAAGGCGACCGCGCCGTGCTCATAATAGCCCTGTGCATCTGCGTTGCGGGTGATGAGACGACCGTTGGTGACAAGTTTCATAAGTTTGCTCCTCCTTTTTCTTTTGCCTTTTCCCCGCCGCGAAAGCGGCACCGCAAGGGGAAAGAAAAAAGCGCTCCTCACACAGACCTTATCATCTCCCCGAAAGGGGAGACCGTACAGCCCGTGCGCGAAGCACTACGTTGCAGCTACCAAACGGTAATTTAGTTTGTAAAAATATTTTACAGGAATCGCGAACAAAATGCACGTTTTTTTCGTCTAAACTGACGTAGAAAATGAAAACGTAATTTTGTGCAATCCGTGGAAAGATAAAAAGATGCCCCGCAGCGGCCGTGTAAGCCCCGTCAAAACCTGCACCATTCTGGACAGGTGGGTCGCCTCTGTCCGGCTTTATTGCTTCCAACGTCCAGCCGCAGACGGCAGCCGGGAGGCCTGCAAACCACCGGAGCGTACCGGCGTCCCTTATGACGAAATGTGGGTTTAAAAAGAACTTATCACGCACCCCGCAGGGCATGTTCAGTTTATCTCAGTTTTCGGAAAAAATCCGTCGCAATCGAAGCTTTACTCTTCGTCGGAAAGGATCTGCTCCATGAAGAGGTCGTAGACCTTGTCGATCTCCTCTTCGTCGTCAATGGTGACAAGGAACTCCTCGCCGTTTTCCATCTGGCTCTTGAGGATCACGAGACCGTATTCCTCTTCGTTTTGCTCGTCCTCGCTGTCCTCTTCGACCACGGGGAAGAAGGCCATATACGTCGTGCCGTTATGCTCGAGTGCGTCGACGTATTCCAGCTCTATATCGTTGCCCTCGTCATCGGTCAGCGTGACGAAATTGGGGCCGAACTCATCGTTCATGGGGGAACACCTCCTGAAAGTTTGTGCTCGCATTATACCGCACCTTGCGGCAAAATGCAAGACAAGATACGTACCACTTGACAGCCGTGCTATACTATATTCTGTATCACTATTGAAAATCAGCTATGCGCTCGCGCGCATATTTCTATCGCAAAGGAGGAGGCGCTTTATGGAAGAAAACCGCGCAGAAAACCAGACGCCCCGAAGACAGCACACCCAGCACCCCACGCATCAGGCACACAAGAAGAAAAAGTCCGGCACGGCGAAAACGGTCATCGGCACCATTCTCGCCATCGGCCTTACCACCTGCCTGATGTTTTTCGCCATCTTCATGGTCTACGTGCACACGTCGCTCGATCTGAATGTGGACATCTCGGCCTACACGCTCAAGCAGAGCTCGACAGTCTACTATCAGGATAAAACAAGCGGGGAGTGGGTGGAGCTCACGAAGCTTCATGGTGAAGAGAACCGAACGCTCGTCAGCATCGACGACATCCCCAAGCATGTGCGGGAGGCGCTGATCTCCATCGAGGACGAGCGCTTTGAAAGCCACCACGGCGTTGACTGGAAGAGCACGGCCAAGGCCATTGTTGGCAAGCTTACCGGCACGTCGACCCGCGGCGGCTCGACGATCACCCAGCAGGTCATTAAAAACACGACCGGCGAGAATGAGGTGACCATCAAGCGCAAGGTGGCAGAGATCTTCCGCGCGCTGCGGCTCGAGAAGAACTACTCAAAGGAAGAAATTCTCGAGACGTATTTCAACAAGGTTTATTTTGGTAACGGCTGCTACGGCATCGAGGCCGCGGCCGAGGGCTACTTCGGCAAGACCGTAGGCGAGCTGAGCATCGCCGAGGCGGCGTCTATCGTCGGCATCACGCAGTTCCCCTATAAATACGACCCTGCGCGCGGCGACTGGTACCGCGAGCAGAACAAGGAGCGCCAGCTCACCGTCCTTTATAAGATGCACGAGCTTGGCAAGATCAGCGACGAAGAGTACGAGCAGGCAAAGGCCGAACCGCTCGTCTTCACCTGGGATGCGGACTTTGTCCCCTCCGCCAATGTGGCGAGCAGGGCGGACAGTGCGTCGAATACGACGTATGACTCCTACTTTGTCGAGCGTATGTTCAACGACATCGTTGCCGATATGCACGAGCAGCTTGGCTACAACGAAAAAACGGCAAAGGATATGCTCTACACCGGCGGCTACTCCATCTACTGCACGGTCGACCCCGAGGTGCAGTCGATCGTGGAGAGCGTTTACGCCGACCGCAATAACCTGAACTACACCTCGTCCAAGGGCCAGCTGCTCCAGTCCGGCGCGACGATCATCGACAACACGACGGGCGATATCGTCGCCGTTGCGGGCCGCGTGGGCGAGCGCGAAGGCCGGTTCCTGCTCGACTATTCGACGGTTGTGCGTCAGTGCGGTTCTGCCATCAAGCCTTTGAGCGTTTACGCGCCCGCGCTGGACGCCGGCGTCATCACGCCCGCGAGCGTCATCGACGACTATCCCGTTGAAATGCTCGGCGGAAGCATCTGGCCGGTGAACGCCTACTCGGGCTACCGCAGCATTATGACGCTGCAGGACGCCATCCGCAATTCGTCCAACCCCACGGCGGTGCGCACGGCCATCAAGCTGACGCTGCCCGCGTCGTATGCCTTTATGACCGAAAACCTAAGCTTCACGACGCTGACGAACGACGATATGACCGCGGCGGGCGCGCTCGCGCTCGGCGGCCTTTCCAAGGGCGTGACGACGCGCGAGATGGCCGCGGCCTACGCAACATTTGCCCGCGGCGGCGTTTACACCACGCCGAGAACGTATACCGAGGTGCTTGACCACAACGGCAACGTCATCCTTGAAAATAAGACCGAGTCCCACGTCGCGATGAATGAGAGCACCGCCTATGCGATGAACGAGCTCCTGAAAAACGTCGTGCGCAACGGTACGGGTACGGGCGCGAACTTCTCCGGCATGACCATCGCCGGTAAGACCGGTTCGACCAACAGCAACAACGACCGTTATTTTGTCGGTTACACGCCGTATTACACGGCAGCGGTCTGGGTCGGCTACGACACGCCGACGCGCATCGTGGCGAGCGGCAACCCCGCGGCCACGCTGTGGAAGACGTTTATGAGCAAGGTCCACGCGGGCCTTCCGAACAAGGACTTTGAAGTCAGCAGCGCCGACATGGTCAGCGTGACCGTCTGCACGCAGACGGGACTTCTGGCCTCGTCCGGCTGTCCCTCGCAGACTGTCAAGGTCGCAAAGAACTATGCGCCCTCGCTGAGCTGCGACGGACACATCAGCGTAACCGTCTGCGCCGATTCCGGCATGCTCGCCTCCGACTACTGCCCGAATGTTACGACGGCCTATGTGCTCGATCTGAGCCAGCCGAACGTCAGCAGCGGTTGGGGCTACAAGCGCGAGCTTCTCACGACGCCGCTGAGCGCCGCGCTTCAGGCAACGTATCAGGCACAGCTCGAAGAAGGGCTCATTTCGTCGATCCCTGCAGGCGAACCGGTGCGCACGAACAGCGGCACAGTGCAGCTATACAGCGATCTGATGTACAGCGGCATGTGCACGACGCACACAACGCCGCTGGAGCCCACGCCGGACCCGGATGCACCGGATGACGGCAGCGGCACGACGCCGGACGGTGATGCCACCACTGGCGGCGACAGCGGCACACAGACGCCGTCTGACAACACCGGCACGGCGGGAGACAGCGCATCCGGCGATGTCGGAGACAACGGCCAGTTCCTCAACTGGCTGCTCAACAACGGCGGCACAGGCCGGTAAAAAGCAATAAAAAAGAGAACGGTTTTCACCGTTCTCTTTTTTATGCGGCAGCTTCCGCTTTTGCGTTTCGAATCTGCGCGAACAGCAGCAGGAGAAAGGGGAAGAGCACCATCCCTGCCACGCCGAACGTGCAGTAGCCGAGGTACATCGCAAAAAGCGACGCGACCGGCGGCAGCCCCGCCTGCGCGGAGAGAAGCTTGGGCTCGAGCGTGTTGCGCGTGATGAGCGTGCAGAGGTAGAGCGCGAGGAGCACGATGGCCTTGGGTGGGAAGCCGAACAGCAGCGTGAAGACCGCCCACGGCACGAGCGCCGTGCCCGTGCCGAAGACCGGCAGCGCGTCGAGCAGTGTGATGAGAAAGGCGAGTAGCAGGGAATAGCTCTGGCGCATGAGGAGAAAGCCGATAAGAAGCTCTGAAAACGTGATGAGCGACAGCGTTGCCTGCGCGCGCAGCCACCGCGCAAGCGAGCGCATTACGCCGCCGCGAAAGAGCCGCAGCTTTGCCATCGCTTCTTCCGGCACGGCGTGTTCGAGTGCCGCGCAGAGCTCGGGGTACGACGCGGAGGTAAAGAAGATCGCAAGCACGCCCGTCGCGATGGCGAGCACGCCGCCCGGCAGCGCTGCGGCGGCAGAGCCGAGCCACGCCATCGCGCGCGAAGACAGCGAGCGCAGCAGGCTGTCCGCGTCCGTGACGGCCCTGAAAAGCTGCTCGTGCAGATAGCCGCTGAGCCATTCGGGACTCGACGCGCTGAACTGCTCCAATCGGGAGAGCAGATCGTCCGCTGCGGCGGGGATCGCGTCGAAAAACGCGGGCGCGGCGGCGAGCAGCGCGTTCGTCTGAGAAAGCAGCGTAGACCACAGGAGCGACAGCAGCCCGCCGAGCAGAAACAGCAGCGTCAGTGTCAGGATCAGCGCGGAAAAGCCACGTTGAAAGTGAAATTTCCGCCGCAGATACAAAACGACCGGTTCCAGCAGCGCCGCGACGAGCAGCGCGAGCAGAAACGGCAAACACCACGGCAGCACATAGCGAAAGCAGACATAAAAGAGCGATACGCCCATGAAAAGCGCGAGCGATAAAGTGAGGAAGCGTCTCAGCCGTTCTTCATTCAAATTTTGCAGACCTCCCACCGAAAAAAGTGTTGCAATATGCGTTAAGATATGCTAAAATCCTGCCATATAAAGACAGATGACCGCGAAGGAGAAACATTATGGCGCCTGCAACGAAATTTTATTTGGTCTCGGCAGAGGCCCTTCCGGAAATTTTTATCAAGGTGGCGGAGGCGAAGCGCATGCTCCAGTCCGGCGAGGTGCGCACCGCGGGCGACGCCGCCCGCACCGTCGGCATCAGCCGCAGCGCATTTTATAAGTACCGCGATGCGGTGCGCCCCTTCAACGACATGAAGACCGGCCGCATCATCACGTTCTACACGATGCTCAAGAACAACCCCGGCGTATTGTCCGACGTCCTTTCTATTTTTGCCGGTTCGGGCGCGAATATTCTGACCATCAACCAGAGTATTCCCACCAACGGCTGTGCCGCGGTGACGATCTCGGCCGAGACGTCCGAAATGCAGGAGTCGATCGAAGAGATGATGGCGCGGGCGCTCGCGCTCGATGGCGTGGTGCGCTTCGATATTCTCGCGGCCTGAGTCACGCGGGCTTGTACAAGTTCATACGATGGATTGGCGGTTGCTGTAAACGCACTGCCAATCCATTTTTGTTGGAAGTGGTTCTTCTTATGAGCCTGATTGTACAGAAATTCGGCGGCAGCTCCGTGCGCGACTATGCGTATCTTCTGCGCATGGCGCGCATCGTCAAATCGCGGGTGGACGAAGGCGACGACGTGGTCGTCGTTCTCTCCGCGCAGGGCGACACGACGGACGGCCTGCTGCAAAAGGCAAAGGAGATCAGCGAGCAGCCTTCGCCGCGCGAGCTCGACATGCTGCTCTCCGCGGGCGAGCAGATGAGCGCCGCGCTCGGCGCGATGACGCTACGGTCCATCGGCGTGGAGGCGGTATCCCTCTGCGCATGGCAGATCCCCATCGAAACGGACGGTACACATGGGAACGCGGAGATCGAACTGATCGACACCGCGCGTATCCGGAAGGAGCTGGCCGAGGGCCACGTTGTGGTCGCGGCGGGCTTTCAGGGCGTCGACGAGCGGGGCGACGTCACGACGCTCGGACGCGGCGGCTCGGACACGAGTGCAGTGGCGCTCGCCGCGGCGCTGAAGGCCGATGAGCTCATCATCTACACAGACGTGGACGGGATATTTTCCGCTGACCCGCGCATCTGCAAGAACGCTGTGCGGCGCGAGGTGATCTCGTATGACGACATGCTGCTGCTCGCACAGAAAGGCGCACAGGTGCTGCATGACCGCAGCGTCGCGCTTGCACAGGCGGGCGGCGTTCCCATCACCGTGCGGTCGTGCAGAGAAGGCGGCGCGGGCAGCATCGTTTGCGAAACGGATGAAGACGCAAGCGTCGTCGGCGTGACGCAGAAAAAGAGCGGGCGGAGCCGCCTTGCGGCCATCACGGCGGTCGGCGGCGCGCTGCCGAGCATTGAGAAAGAGAAGATAGCCGTCACGGCGCTCGAACGGGCGGAGATCACCGTCTTCGCCGTTGCGGCGGGGGAGCGGTTCATGAGCTTTTACGTCCTGCGCGACGACGCAGAGCGCGCCTTGCAGCTCGTGCACGACGCGCTGATCGCCGCGAAAGAATGAAAAAAGACCCGTTGGAGCATCCAACGGGTCTTGCCTTTTGCAAGCTGCTCATTCTTCGGCGTAGCGCTTTTTCGCCTTTTCGATCTTGGTCGAATAGCGGTCCTCTTCAGAGAAGATGCAGCCGCAGTATTTCTGCATGTAGAGGCCCATCTCGCGCGCCTTGGCCTGCCCCTCGCGAAAACCGGGGCGGAAGTCACGGTAGTAGAATTCGACGCCGTACTTCTTGCCCATCGTCTCGCCCACGGCCTTTAAGAGCTCGTGGTTCTGATACGGAGAGATGAGCAGGGACGATGTGAACGCGTCGTAGCCGTGGCCGGCGGCGTATTTGGCCGCCGTACCGAGGCGGATGGTGTAGCAGTGCGCGCAGCGGAGGTCGATATCCGCACTCACGGCGCGGACAAAGTCGCGCAGGCCGTAATCCTCTAAAATATGCACTTCTACATGCTCTTTTTCCCCGTATTCGAGCAGCGTGCGGCGGCGCGCGTCATACTCCGTCCAGGGGTGAATGTTCGGGTTGAACCAGAGTGACGTGGGCTCGATCCCGTCGGCGCGCAGCGTGTCCACGCAGTAGACCGAGCAGGGGGCGCAGCAGGAGTGCAGCAGCAGTTTATCCATCAAAAAAGACCAGCTTTCCTTGTGTCGTTTCTGCCAGCATACCACAAGCGCGCGGCAAAGTCCACGGGGAAAGAAAATTAAGCGAATGGCGCAGGATCGTTCACGATTTATACATTGACTATTCAATCGAATGCGTAGTATAATACATTGATTATTATGAACAAGTATGCCCATGCGGCAAAGGAGAAAATGTATGTGGATCGCGGACGGTTGGGAAGATTATGAGCTGCTGGACTGCGGCGGCGGAGAAAAGCTCGAACGCTGGGGAAAGCAAATTCTGGTGCGGCCTGACCCTCAGGCGATCTGGGAGACGCCGCGCACGAACCGCGGCTGGCGCAACGCGCAGGGCCGCTATTACCGCTCGTCCTCGGGCGGCGGACATTGGGACAAGGAGAAGTTGCCCGAGAGCTGGACGGTAAATTACAAGGATCTCAAATTCCAGGTCAAGCCCATGAATTTTAAGCACACGGGCCTGTTCCCCGAGCAGGCCGTCAACTGGGATTTTGCGCGCGAGAAGATCAAAAACGCGGGCCGGCCCATCCGCGTGCTGAACCTCTTCGCCTACACCGGCGGCGCGACGGTCGCGTGTGCGGCGGCAGGCGCTCAGGTCTGCCACGTGGATGCGGCAAAGGGCATGGTCAACTGGGCGCGCGAGAACGCGCGTGTCAGCGGCCTTTCCGATGCGCCGGTGCGCTGGATCATCGACGATTGCGCGAAATTTGTCGAGCGTGAGATCCGCCGCGGCAAGGTGTATGACGCCATCATCATGGACCCGCCGAGCTATGGCCGCGGCCCCGGGGGAGAGGTCTGGAAGTTGGAGGACAATCTTTTCCCGTTCGTGAAGCTCTGCGCGCAGGTCTTATCGGACAAGCCGCTTTTTGTCATCATCAACTCGTATACGACGGGGCTCGCTCCCTCGGTGCTCGGCTACATGCTGCACCTGCTCGTTGCGGAAAAGTACGGCGGCAAGGTCACGTGGGACGAGCTGGGCCTGCCCGTGACGGAGACGGGGCTCGCGCTGCCCTGCGGCGCGACGGGCCGCTGGTTCTCGGAATAAAGGAATCCGCCGCTTTGCGGCGATGAATCCCCGAAAGGCTCTTTCGGGATAACGATTAAGGAACGCAACTTTTATGGAAATGATCAAGACCCAAGACCTGGCCTTCACCTATCCGGGCACGGAAGACCAGGTGAACACCCGCGCGCTGCGCGGGGTGGATGTGACCATCGAGCGCGGCAGCTTTGTCGTGATCCTCGGCCACAACGGCAGCGGAAAATCGACGCTTGCCAAGACCTTCAACGCAGTCCTGCTGCCAAGCGGCGGCAAGGTCTATGTCGAGGGCATGGACACGATGGACGAATCGCTCCTGCTTGAAATTCGCAGGCGCGTGGGCATGGTGTTCCAGAATCCGGACAACCAGATCGTGGCGAATGTCGTCGAAGAGGATGTCGCGTTCGCACCGGAGAATTTGGGCGTGCCGAGCGCCGAGATCAGAAAGCGCGTGGACGACGCGCTCGAGGCCGTCAGCATGACGCAGTTCGTCAAGCACGCGCCGCATCTGCTCTCCGGCGGACAGAAGCAGCGCATCGCCATCGCGGGTGTGCTGGCGATGAAGCCCGAGTGCATCGTGCTCGACGAGGCGACCGCCATGCTCGACCCCATCGGCCGGCGCGAGGTGCTCGCGGCCGTCGAAAAGCTCAACCGCGAGCAGGGCATCACGGTCGTCCTCATCACCCACCACATGAACGAAGCCGAGCACGCCGACCGCGTCATCGTGATGAACGACGGCCTTGTCGTCATGGACGGAAAGCCGCGCGAGGTTTTCACCCGCAAAAAGGAGCTGGAGAACATCGGCCTTGCCGTGCCGGACACGGTCTCGCTGCTCTTTTCCCTGCGCGAGGCGGGCATGGACGTCCCCGTGGACGCCATCACCGTAGAGGAATGCGCAGACGCCATTGCGAAAAATTTTACCTAAGAGGATTGTAACCTTGGAAGAGATCATTCGTGTAGAAAACCTGACGCACACCTACGGCGAGGGTACGCCCTTTTGCCGCAGTGCGGTACAGGATATGTCGCTCGCGATCTATCGCGGCGAATTTTTGGGCATCATCGGCCACACGGGCAGCGGCAAGTCGACGCTGATCCAGCACTTGAACGGCCTGCTCAAGCCGACCTCCGGCCGGATACTTCTCGGTGGAGAGGACATCTGGGCGGACCCGAAGAAAATTCGGGACGTGAGATTCCGTGTGGGCCTCGTGTTCCAGTATCCGGAATACCAGCTTTTTGAAGAGACTGTTTACCGCGATATCGCGTTCGGCCCGACGAACATGGGCCTATCCAAAGACGAGATCGACCGCCGCGTGCGCGAATCCGCGCACTTTGCGGGGGTTACCGACGATCTGCTGGAAAAATCGCCGTTTGCCCTCTCCGGCGGACAGAAGCGCCGCGTGGCCATCGCGGGCGTTATTGCGATGGAGCCCGAGGTGCTCGTGCTCGACGAGCCGAGCGCGGGCCTTGACCCGCAGGGCAGGGAAGAGCTGCTTTCAAACATCCGCGAATTCCACCGCGCGCGCGGCACGACCGTCGTGCTCGTGAGCCACAGCATGGAGGAGATCGCGAAAAACGTCGACCGCATCGTTGTCCTGTCGGACAGCCATGTGCTCATGAGCGGCACGCCGCGCGAGGTCTTCGCCCGCGGCGACGAGCTGATGACCGCGGGCCTTGACGTGCCGCAGGTCACGCGCGTCGCGATGGCGCTGCGCGATAAGGGCATTGCCATCAACCCCGCCGTTTACACCGTCGATGAGCTCAGCAAAGAGCTTGTCGCGCTCAAGAGAGGGGGCGGCAAAAAATGCTGAAGGATATCACGCTCGGCCAGTTTTTCCCGGGCGACACGCTCGCCCATAAGCTCGACCCGCGCACAAAGCTCCTCGTCACGGTGCTCTACGTTGTGGCGCTCTTTACGGCGAAGAGCTACATTGCCTACGGCCTTCTCATTCTGACGCTGATTGTCGCCGTGCGCATCTCGCGCGTGGGCGCGAAGGCGCTTTTCAAAGGATTAAAGCCGGTGCTGTTCATTATCGCGTTCACGGCGCTTTTGAACCTCTTTTACACCCCCGGCACGGAGCTGTGCCATTTTTGGATCTTCCGCATCACGATCGAGGGCGTGCGCGCCGCCATCACGATGATGCTGCGCATCACGCTTTTGATCATGGGAACGTTCCTGCTCACGTATACGACCTCTCCCATCCGCCTGACGGACGGTCTGGAGAGTTTGCTGGGTCCGCTCAAGAAGATCAAGGTCCCCGTGCATGAGCTCGCGATGATGATGTCGATCGCGCTTCGCTTCATCCCGACGCTCATCGAAGAGACGGATAAGATCATGTCCGCGCAGAAGGCGCGCGGCGCCGACTTTGAGACCGGAAGCCTTATGCAGCGCGCCAAGGCGCTCGTGCCGCTGCTCGTGCCGCTGTTTGTCAGCGCGTTCCGGCGCGCCGACGAGCTGGCGACGGCTATGGAATGCCGCTGCTACCACGGCGACGAAGGCCGCACGAAGCTCAATGTGCTGCACTACCAGACGCGCGACTATCTGGTGCTCGGCTATTATGCCGTGCTCGTGGCCGCGGTCATCGCGCTGCGATAAGAAGAAAGGACGCTTTTATGCGAAACATCGCCCTCAAGCTCATGTATAACGGCACGGCCTATCACGGCTGGCAGGTGCAGAAGACAGTCTCAAGCGTCTGCGAGACGATGGAAAAGGGCCTCTCAAAGGTCTGCGGCGGGAACGTCAAGCTCGTCGGCTGCGGCCGCACGGACGCGGGCGTGCACGCCGAGCGCTACATCGCCAATTTCCATACCGAGTCGCGCATTCCGGTCGAGCGCCTGCCGTTTGCCATCAACACGCACACGCCGGAGGATATCGTCGTGCGCGAAGCGCTTGAGGTGGCGGAGGATTTCAACGCGATCCTCTCGTGTCAAAAAAAGGAATACACCTATCGCATCTATAATTCCCGCATCAAAAACCCGTTCTATGTCAACAGGGCTTACTTTTACCCAAAGCACCTCGACGAAGAGGTGATGGACCGCGCGGCGCGCGCCTTTGAGGGCACGCACGATTTCCGCGCCGTCCGCTCTGTCGGCACGGAGACGAAGACCACCGTGCGCACCGTGCACTACTGCCGCGTGTCGCGCTCGGGTGATCTTTTGGAACTCAAGGTCTGCGCGGACGGGTTCCTGTATAACATGGTACGGGCGATCACCGGCACGGTGCTCTACGCCGCCGAGGGAAAGCTCACGCCAGAGGACATCCCAGAGATCTTGGCCTCCGGCGACCGCTCGCTCGCCGGCCCCACGGTGCCGCCGGGCGGACTGTACATGACGAGACTTTGGTATGAGGATGAACGGCTCAATGAATGATCTCAAAGAGGAAAAGGGAACACGCGAGGAGCTGAGGCGCTCGCAGGCGGCCCCGCGCCGCTCCGGCGGCGGGCTCAAGCGGGCGCTGATGGTGATTCTGGTGCTTGTGGTCGTGCTGGCCGTGGTCGTCGCCGCGGCGTGGAAGGACCTGAGCAGCCTTGACAGTGTGCGCCGCCTTTTCTCCTACAATAAGGTCACGCAGGATGAGCAGGGTAAGGTGGAGATGTACTCGTTCAGCAACGACCGCAGCAACACCTTTGCGCTGCTCGGCGACCATCTGATCGTCGCTTCGACGACGGGCGTGTCGATCTACAGCAGCAGCGGCAGCGTGGTGGACAGCATGAGTGTGAAGCTCACGAATCCCGCCATCGCTGTCGGCGGCCAGACCGCTGCGGTCTATGATATCGGCGGGCAGACGCTGCTCATTTACTCTTCCAGCGGCCTTGTGCGCGATATGAGCGGCGAGTGCAGCGGCAATATCCTGTCGGTCAGCGTCAATTCCTCGGACTATCTGGCGCTCAACGCCGAAAAGAGCGGCTACAAGTCCGCTGTTACGGTGTACGACGCTTCGGGCGAGAAGACGTTTGCCTTCAACTCCTCGGAGCACTATGTTATCGACGCGGTCGTCATGCGCGACTGCAAGCGCATGGCGGCGGTGACGCTCGGCGAGTCGGACGGCATATTCGCCGACACGGTGAGCATCTATTCCCTCGGCAGCGATAAGGCGGACTCGGTCAACACACTCACGGGCTCGCTCCTGCTATCGCTCGACAGCGTGGCCGGTACGCTCTCGTGCCTGACGGACGAGAGCTTGACGCTCTTTTCATCGGACGGTACGCTTTCCGGCAGCTATCGCTACGAATACCCGTATCTGCGCGGTTCGAGCATGGGCGGCGACAACTACGCGGCGCTGCTGCTGAGCCGCTACCGCTCGGGCAGCACCATGAAGCTCGTGATCGTCTCGTCTGACGGTACAGAGATGGCAAGCCTTGACAGCAGCCAGGAGGTCCTGTCGATGTCCGCGGCGGGGAAGTATATCGCCGTGCTGTACAGCGACAGTCTGGTGCTCTACACGCCGCAGCTGCAGGAATACGCGCGGCTGGACGACACGGAGTACGCGCGCTCTGTCATCATGCGCGAGGATGGTACGGCGGTGCTGATCGGCTCGTCGTCCGTCTGGCTTTATATTCCGTAATTTCTGTAAAACGCTAAAAATGTTACAATTTATGACTTGAAAGGAGCGCGGGAAACGTGAATAATGGTCTTATGATCGATGCAGTCTTCGCGCTCGTGCTCATTTTAAGCGTCGTGTTCGGCGCCAAGCGGGGGCTGTTCCGTAGCTTTATGGCGCTGGCGGCGATCGTGCTCGCGCTGATCGGCGCGTCGCTTCTGACCGACGCTTTGACCGAGCCCGTGACCGACATGCTGATGCCGCGCCTTGAAAAGAGCGTGGAGGAGTGGTTTGATACCGAATCGCAGACACCGCAGGGGGATGTCCCGCAGATCGAGGGGGAGACCCCGGCGGAGAGCGACGCCTCGGGTGAAACGCCAAACGGCGACGCCGCGCAGGACGCGGAAAACGTTCGGCAGGACGATTCGCCGCTCGCGGTGACAGGCCTTCTCAAAAAGCTGCTGCGCTTCGATTTCGACGGCGCGGTGCGTCAGTCGCTTCGAAATGCCGCGCGCGACGCAGCGCTTGCCGCCGTAAGGACGCTGCTCGGCAGCGTGGTGAGGACGCTCGTGTTCGTGCTGTGCTTTTTGGTGCTCACGCTGCTGCTCCGCTTAGTGACAGGCGGCATTGACAAGGTATTAGACTTGCCAGTGCTGAACGCGCTCAACACCATCGGCGGCGGCGCGCTGGGCCTGATCGAGGGCGCACTTTTGCTGTTTCTCGTCTGCGATGTCGCACCGAAGCTCGGCGTCAAGGCCTTTGCCGACTACGAGGGCACGTATCTGTTATCGTTTTTTATGAGCCATACTCCGCGCGGGCTTGTCGCCGCGCTGTTACCCTGATCTTTACCCCAAGGAGGAAATACTATGCAGCCGCAACTTTGTTCCAGATGTAAAAAGAATATCGCCGTTGTGTTCATCACCCGTCAGGAAAACGGGCAGAACGTCAACGAAGGACTTTGCCTCAAGTGCGCGAAAAATCTCGGACTGCCGCAGGTGGACGAGATGATGCGCCGCATGGGCATCACGGATGAGGACCTTGACAATATCTCCAATGAAATGATGGGCGCCTTCGGCGGCGCGGAAAACCTCGAAGGTCTGACCGACGCCGACGATCCGGACGCCGATAACGAGGACGAGGACGGCAAGACCGCCACGTTCCCGTTCCTGAGCCGCTTTTTCGGCGGAAATCCCGCTGCGAACGACGCACAAAATGGCAACGAGGCCGAGCAGACGCAGAGCCCGCGCAGCAACAAGAAGGTCGAAAAGGGGAGCAAGCACAAATTCCTCGACTCCTACTGCATCAATCTCTCCCAGCGCGCACGCGACGGCAAGCTCGACGCGGTCGTCGGCCGCGAGGAGGAGATCGAACGCGTCATCCAGATTTTGAACCGCCGCCAGAAGAACAACCCCTGCCTGATCGGTGAGCCGGGCGTCGGCAAGACGGCCATTGCCGAGGGCCTCGCCCAGCGCATCGTCGCGGGCGACGTGCCGTTCAAGCTGAGAAGCAAGGAGGTTTATCTTCTTGACCTCACCGCGCTCGTCGCGGGCACGCAGTTCCGCGGCCAGTTCGAGAGCCGCATGAAGGGCCTCATCGAGGAGATCCGCAAGATGGGCAACGTCATCCTTGTCATCGACGAAGTGCATAACATCGTCGGTGCGGGCGACGCCGAGGGCAGCATGAACGCCGCCAACATCTTGAAGCCCGCGCTTTCCCGCGGCGAGATCCAGGTCATCGGCGCGACGACGTTCACCGAGTATCGCAAGCACATCGAAAAGGATACCGCGCTTGAGCGCCGCTTCCAGCCGGTCACGGTCAACGAGCCGAACATGGAGGACACGCTCAAAATTTTGAAGGGCATCGCCCACTACTACGAGCAGTTCCACGGCGTCAAAATTCCCGAGGGTATTCTGCGTCAGGCAGTGCTGCTGTCCGAGCGCTACATCACCGACCGATTCCTGCCCGACAAGGCCATCGACCTCATCGACGAGGCGTGCTCGGACCTCAACCTGCACGACAAGAACATCAACCGCCGCATGGAGCTGCGCCGCGAGATCGAGGATTACGACAAAGAACGTGAGCTGTTGCAGGGCGCAGAAGAACCCGACTTTGAGCGTCTGGCCGAGCTCAAGAGCCTTACCATCAAGGCGCAGACCGAGCTCGACGAGCTCTGCGCGCAGGGTGACCCGCAGCTTTCGATGGACAACCTTGCCCGCGTGATCGAGCTCTGGACGAAGATTCCCGCCTCGCGTATCCGTGAAGACGAGTTCCGCCGTTTGAGCGAGCTTGACAAGCGCTTAAAAGAGCACATCGTCGGTCAGGACGAGGCTGTCGAGGCTGTCGCCGCGGCGATACGCCGCAACCGCGTGGGCATTTCGCCCAAGCACAAGCCGGTGAGCTTCATCTTTGTCGGCCCCACGGGCGTCGGCAAGACCGAGCTTGTCAAGCAGCTGGCGCAGGACCTCTTCAACTCGCCCGACGCGCTCATCCGCCTCGACATGTCCGAGTTTATGGAAAAGCACTCGGTCTCCCGCATCGTCGGCTCGCCCCCGGGCTACGTCGGCTATGACGAGGCCGGCCAGCTGACCGAAAAGATTCGCCGCAAGCCCTACGCCGTCATCCTTTTCGACGAGATCGAAAAGGCGCATCCCGACGTGATGAACGTCCTGCTGCAAATTCTCGACGACGGCGAGATCACCGACTCCCACGGCCGCAAGGTCAACTTTGAAAACACCGTCATCGTGATGACGTCCAACGCGGGCAGCGAGCGCAAGGAGGGCACCGTCGGCTTCGGCCACACGGTGAACGAGCAGAACCGCGACCGCGCTATGAAGGCGCTCGGCGAGTTCCTGCGCCCCGAATTCCTGAACCGTGTGGACGAGGTCATCTGCTTCAACCGCCTTGACGAGAAGAACTTCGCCGGCATCGCCCGCATCATGCTCGATGAGCTGCAAAAGAGCCTTGAGGACAAGGGCCTGCACTTTACGTGGGACGAGGATGTTGAGGACTACCTCGTCAAGAAGTCCTACTCCGCGACCTACGGCGCGCGCAATCTGCGCCGCACCATTCAGAAAGAGCTCGAAGACGTCATGGCCGCGCAGATCATCGACTCCTACGAGCACCCCGTCACGCAGATCCATGCGTCGATGGAGGACGGCAAGCTCGTCGTCCGCAGCCTGTAAAAGAAAGGGGAGGGAGACCATGTTCCATCTGTTCCGCAAGGACATTGAAAAGCACTGCGCCTACTGCAAGAGCGGATCTGTCATCAACGAAGGGCAGGTCATCTGCTCCCGCCGCGGCGTGGTCGACTCTGCCGACCACTGCCGCCATTTCTGCTACGATCCGCTCAAACGTGTGCCGCCGAGACCCGCCACGCTGCGCGATCAGTATACCTCCGAGGATTTTTCCCTGTAAGGCCGGGCAGCGCCCCGAACAATAAAGAAAGAAGGCCGATTCCCATGAACATTTCTCAGGTTTACGCAGTCTATTTCAGCGCCACCGGCAACACCAGAAAGGTGACCACCACGCTTGCAAATGCCCTTGCCGTCAGCTTCGACGTGCCGCTCGAGGTGCGCGACTTTACGCTGCCCGCCGCGCGCGAGGAAACCTATGAGTTTGCCGCGGGCGACCTTGTCGTATTCGGTATGCCAACCTACGCGGGCAAGCTTCCAAATAAGCTGCTCGACTTTGTGAAGTCCGGCTTTCACGGAAACGGCGCGCTGGCTGTACCGGTCGTGACGTTCGGCAACCGCAGCTTTGATAATTCCCTTGCCGAGCTCTGCGCCTGCCTCGAAGGGGACGGCTTCCATACCATCGGCGCGGGCGCGTTTGCCTGCCGCCACGCCTTTACCGACGCGCTTGCCAACGGCAGACCCGATTCCGACGACATGGCGGAGCTTGCAAAGCTCGGCTCCGCGGTCGTGGGCCGCATCGTGCGGATGACCGCGTATCCCGCGCCCGTCACGGTCGACGGTGACGCCGACGCGCCGTATTACCGCCCGCTGGGCCTCGATGGCGAACCGAAGGTGTTTCTGAAGGCGAAGCCCAAGACCGACCTCGACAAGTGTATCCACTGCGGCGTGTGCGCCTCCCTCTGCCCGATGGGCTCGATCAATCCCGATGATGTCACCGAGGTCGTGGGCGTGTGCATCAAATGCCACTCCTGCGTGCGCAACTGCCCGATGGGTGCGAAGTATTTCGACGATCCCGCGTTCCTCTCGCACCGCGCGATGCTCGAACGCGACTACACGCGCAGAGCGGAGGACAAGATCTTCACGGCGTAAGAAAGTACATAAAAAGGCTCTGTTTGGGAATCCCAAACGGAGCTTTTTCCATTCCTGAATGACGGAACGTTGCTGCCTTACAAACAAAATTTGGGAAGGGCGGGAAGCGGGGACAGCCACGCACGCATACGCTATGGAGAAAGCACCAATTTTGGGAGGGATCTTATGAAACCGGTGTACTTTTTCCTCGGCGCAAACAGCGAAGAGGGCTTTTTCTCGCTCTATGACCAGCTTTTGGGCGGTCGGCTCGACGATCTGATGATTCTGAAGGGCGGCCCCGGCTGCGGCAAGTCGACCTTCATGCGCCGCGTGGGCGCGACGATGGAGCGCGCGGGCGAGCGCATCGTGTACATCAACTGCTCGGGTGACCCCGATTCGCTCGACGCTGCGATCTTTCTGGACCGTAACGCTGCTATCGTGGACGGTACCAGCCCGCATGTGCTCGAGCCGACCTACGCGGTCGCGAGCGAGCGCTATGTCGACCTGACACGCTTCTACGATGTGGACGCGACTAAGGTACGCCGCGCGGAGATCGTCGCGCTGAGCGACGAATATCGCGCACACTACCGCAGCGCCTATCGCATCCTGCGCGCGATGGGCGAGGTGGAGAGCGAGCGCCGCGTGGCAATGCACGCGCAGATGGATTTTTCGAAGCTCCGCCGCCGCACCGACGGCATCCTCGCACGCGAGCTGCGCGGTGAGGGAGGCGGCAGCGGGCGCGTCGACCGCGCGTTTTTGGGCGGTGTGACGCATCGGGGCGAGATTTGCCGGTTCGACACCGTCGAAGCTCTCTGCCCGCGCATCTATGCCATCATCGACAGTGCGGGGCTGGGAAACGAAATGCTTGAGACCGTCGTGCAGGCGGCACAGGCGAAGCATTTCGACATCATCGCCTGCCCGAATCCAGACCGGCCGCGGGAGCTCCATCACGTATTGATCCCGGAAAAAGGGCTGGCGTTTATCACAACGAACGCGCGCAACCCGTACGACGGGAAGCCCTACCGCCGCCTGCGTCTCGACGCGATGGCGGAGGAGAAGCTCACGCGCGCGCAGAAGGCGAAGCTGCGCTTTACCCGCCGCGTGGAGACGTCGCTCTTAGACGAGGCAGTGAGCGCGCTGTCGGCCGCCAAGAAGGCGCACGACGCGCTGGAATCCGCATATCATCCCTGCGTGGATTTTGAGGGTGTCACTGCGCTCGCAGAGCGTGAGATCAATAGATTATTAAAGCAATAGTGCTTTACAAACTTTTGCTGCCTGAAGGCAGCAATGGGATTCCCTGCGCGGCGCAGGGTGCGGCAAAGGGGACCATTCTCTCACGTGAGAGAATGGTCCCCTTTAGATCCCCCAAG
>OGME01000600.1_pt1 | contig 31544 bp, 19 predicted proteins | sample 1572981 | NCBI WGS metagenome assembly OGME01 (sample SAMEA2581902, study PRJEB24529) | metagenome | biome: Human gut stool | place: China | collected 2011
AGAAAGGTTTGGCAAGATAATCGTTCGCCTTCAGTTGGAATCCTTGCAGGCGGTCGGCCTTATCGCTACGGTCGGAAAGGAAAAAGATCAGGACGTGTTTATCCGTCTCGCGGATGCGTTCAGCCACTTCAAAGCCATTGTAACCGGGCATATTGATATCGAGCAATACCAAATCAGGCTTTATGAGCGGAAATTGTTCCAGAGCAATTTTCCCGTTTCCGGCATAAGTCACTTCATAGCCTTCCTTCTCAAGAAAGCGCTTCAGCAGCATTGAATATTTCAAATCATCATCGGCAAAAAGTATTTTCAAGGCTTTCATATCATTGGTTATTTTAGAGTAGGGATTATGCGGGTTAGCACGGACTTATTGGGGAATATTAATTTCAATCATTGTTCCCTTGCCTGCCTGACTATTTAAAGAAATGCTCCCATGATGCGCCTCTACCAGCAACTTTACATAGCTCAACCCCAGACCAATGCCGGGCAACGAACGGTCGGGAAGATTACTGCCCCGATAGAACTTATCGAATACACGGTTCTGTTCGGAAACCGGAATGCCGATGCCATCATCAGACACCCGTATCGTCAATTGGTGATCCTGCAAAAGGCAATCTACAACAATATGCACAGACTTGCCCGAATACTTTACGGCGTTCTCTATCAAATTACTGATAATATTAGAAACATGCACCGGGTCTGCCGTTACCAGAGTCTCCGAACTGAAATGGGTTTCAATAGCAACATCCTTACCCTCAGGAACATGGTAAAGCCGGACAAGCTTTTCCAAACTCGTCTTTATATCAAATGTACGGACGGAAAGCTGCGTGTGTTCATCATCGGCACGCGTCATATCACGTAGTTTTGAAAGATAGGCCGACAAGTTATCCAGCTCGGACATGGAATCGTGAATCACTTCATCCATCGTTTTCTCATCTGTTCGCATAGACTTGTCATTAAGAAAGGCTATACACATTTTCAGAGCCTGGACGGGACGTTTCAGTTCATGTATCATAGTGTTTACAAAGCTTTTTCGCAGTTCGTCTATCCGCCGTTGCTTCAAGATGGTTTTTATCTGAAACAGCAGACAAAGCCCCAGCAGAAATATCAGGCATGTACTGCCCACTAACTGCCAACCCATACGCACAAGTACCACATGAGGTGAAACCTTCACGGAAACAAGCACAAACTGGCGCTTCAGGGGATTATAAGGATACATTACTTCTATATATGGATTGAACAATGTACCTTGCCGTTTCAGTTCCGCATTCCACTGGTAAATGGAATCTTCGGAAACCACCAGATGCGTAGTAAACGTTTGTTTGTCCAAACGTATGGCAAGCAAGGAATCAAATTGCTGCAACGCAAAAGGCACATCCAACTCCAAACGATAAAGATTAATAATAGAGTTCAAATTAGGAGCATCTTTATCGGACATATTGATTTTGAATGAATCCTTCGCAATGAGCCGCTCTTCCGGCAAAAGGGTGTCTAACGCCAATGCCCATTCCCTACGCTTTGCCTCTCTCTCTTTATCATCTGTACTGGCAGAGTCCTGCTGCTCTATTTTGAGAGTTTCTATATTCTTTTGGCCCAAGCTCTTCAAGTCCCGCCCTTTCAGAACACCCAAAATTAATTCGTCGATAGTGGTCCGCTTTTCCAAATCAATGGATTTGCTAAGCTGATAGAAGAACATATTGGTATTGCTAAGCACCTTTTTGGGTTGGGGAGTACGGATAGAGTCATACTGTTGGGCGGTCTGCAAGATGCAATCATAAATACCATTGATTTGTTCATCATTCATATACTGATACTGATTACGCAACCAGTAGACCTGTCCGCAGGTAATAAGCAGTATCGATGCGATGGAGAATATCCAAACGATCTTAATCCGTTGTTCCATAATTGTTCTTTTTTAGTCTCACTTAGTTAGAAAGACTTTCATTTAGTACCGGCAAAGGTAGAAGTTAGCTTGCAAATATAGGTACGTGCGAGGCAGATATTATGCATTGAGTAATATTTCAGTAATAACTTTCAGCCTCTTCTGAAGCAAAATCCGCATAGTTTTGCAGTACAATAATCGCTGGAAGCAATATGTAAAACCTCTAAAAATGTAAAAACTATGAGTGCAAGAATTATTTTCCTCAATCTGTGTCTCGCTATATTGTTCGCATCACAAGCGAAGGCACAAATCATCGTTTCTGATGGAACGAAAATACAGAATGATACCATCGGTGAAGCACAAATCCTTGTGCAATATGAAACGCGCTGTATCAGTAATACGGAAAAGCCGGAAAATGTTACGGAAGAAACCATGATGCTGGAAGTCGGTAAAAATCTCTCTAAGTTCTACAGTTACACCAAGTATGTTTGCGACTCTGTACTGGCAGTAGACTTCGCCAATAAAGCCTCGCAGGAAACGATTAATGAACATCTGAAACAATACGGAACAAGCAAACTGAGCGAACAAACCTTCAGAGGTTATCCTGCCGGAAAAGTAACGACCCTCGATGAAGTGGCAGGCATGACGCGCCTGCGTTGCGAAGAAACGGATGAACGTCCGCAGTGGAAGATACTGGCAGAAAACGATAGTGTCCTCTCCTACCTTTGCAGCAAAGCCGAATGTCAATTAAAAGGCCGTACATGGACAGCATGGTTTACTGCAGAAATACCCGTCAGCGAAGGTCCGTGGAAGCTTTGCGGACTGCCCGGACTGATACTGAAAGCCGAAGACAGTGAAGGGCATTATTCATTCACTGCCACAGGTGTAGAGCAATGCCACACATATCGGCCGATACTTTTCGACGGAAAGAAGCACGAACCGATGAACCGCAAAGCATACAACAAAGTGCACGAACGTTATTATGCCGATCCGGTAGGATTTATCACCGGAAGCATGCCGAACGTCACCGTCAAGGTTAGTGATGAACACGGCAATGCAACCAAGAACCCGAAAAACATTCCTTATAATCCACTGGAACGATAATATTTCTCCACACCCGTAAGCATTCGTGAAATCTATCGCATACTGAATGCATTTCAGTCGTATACTGAACCCTATTCAGTCGTATAGTGAATGCCATTCAGTCGTATACTTAAATATCCTCTTTTTGCGCATTGATAATCAACAAATTACAAAATCACCATAATCGTATAAAAAATTCAACAAACTTCAATTGCCAAACAATCAATTATTGCAGTGTATGAATAAAAAAACTATCATTCTATTTTTCCTGTTTCTCTTTCGTTTCTTGTCGCCTACCTACGCACAGACGTTGAGCGGCAAGATAACAGATGCAGAAACCGATCAACCGCTGGAAGCTGTAATGATTAGTGTATTACGCGGAAACACAACGATAGACTATGCATTGACCGATGCCAAAGGACAATTTTCTTTACCGTGGAAGCATAGCGGAATGCTGCAACTCAATATTTCTTTGTTAGGCTATAAGAGAGAAATGCGGAATATCAATGCGGCAGGAATCCTGAATCTCAGCCTACAACCGGAAGCCATCGTATTAAAAGAAGTACAAATACGTCCCGGACGTATCAATACCCGAAAAGATACGGTGAGATATGACTTGGCACAGTTTGCTTCATCTAAAGATGTGCACATAAAGGATGTATTGAAGAAACTTCCGGGCGTGGATGTAGATGAAAACGGACAGGTTAAGTATAAAGGGAAAGCCATCGACCACTACTTTGTGGAAGGAATGGACGTGACAGGCGGACGTTATAACCAAATCAACAACAACCTGAGTGCCAAAGCCGTAAAGAGTGCGGAAATCATGGAGAACTATCAGTCAGTAAAGGCCTTGAAAGGAAAAATCAATTCCGATGAGGTGGCATTGAACCTGAAACTGGATCCGAAAGCACGCGATCAATGGATAGCAAACGGTACTCTGGGAACCGGATGGAGTGACAACAACAAAATCCTGTGGGAAGGCAGACTGAATGCCCTTCAACTGGGTAAAGGAAAACAGAGTGTCTATAATTACAAGACAAATAACAATGGCAAGGACCTCAGCAACGAGCAAACCAAACTGACCGGAAATGGCCAGCAACAAGTTCCGCTTTCCGGTTTTCTCTCCCAGCCGGGCATCAGCGCACCATTAGACAAGAATCGCTTATTATTCAATGAAACCCACACCCTGAACGGCAACCGTATGTACAAATGGAATGATGACCGCAGCTTACGCCTGCAAGCCGGATATACTCATGAGCTAATCCGACAGCAACGGGGAAATACCCAAATCTATTATCAACCGACAGATACCATACAAATAGACGAAACCTACCATTATCGTCTGAGAAGTGACATCGCTAATCTGGAACTGCGTTATGAAGATAACAGCAGCCGGAATTATATATCCAACCGCTTCACCGTAGACGGAGAAATAAATCGCGGATGTTCGGAGGAACTGGGACAAACTCTGCAAACGTCACAGCTAAGTGCCGGAAACTACTTCAATCTTATCCGAAACCGGGAAAGCGGAACCTGGGAATTTCGTTCGACGACACAGTATGCTTACCAGCCTGCATCCTTACTACTCGAAGAAGGAAAAAGTAAATTCAACCAGCACAACTTCTACACAGATAACAGTGCCGCATATCTACGAAAGTATGATGGATTTACCCAACAATATAAGGCAGGAATACAAGGAGAACGGGCTACCCTGAAATATACTCCGACAAGACAGCCCAATGATTTCAATGCTTCGCATCTGTCATTGTATATTACCCCCTACTTCCAGCTGGAACGTGGAAAATGGCTGGCTACACTTTCGCTTCCTCTGAAAGCAGATCGGTATTTCTCACAACAGCGTTCGTTCCTGTTCTTCAATCCGTCCATGTATTTGCGCTATAAACTGGATTATCATTGGACGTTCTCCCTTTATGGCAGTCTGAAACGCTCGGCAGAAGACTTCTCCGACTTGTATCCGGGACTCTACCAAACTGATTACCGCACCTGGCGAGACGGCAACGGACTTTTCCCTACCAGCCTCACGCAAACCTACAATCTCTACGGAGAGTACAAAAACACTGTACAGGAATTTTTCATCACTGCCGCACTAACCTACAGCCGCAGCAACCGGAATACTCTTTTCGAACAGAGTGTTTCCGAAAATGCCATTGTCTACACTCGTCGTGAACTACCGAACCATAACGATAGCTGGAATCTCAGCAGTACTTTGTCCAAAGGTATATACGACTGGCATTTGAAAACCTCACTCACCCTACTACTCAGTCGCAGCAATGGCGAACAGCTTACCCGCCTGGCTGACAGCGAGGGTAACCGGCAAAGTCTTCTGCAGACCTATCGTTATGATTATCTGAAAGCAGAGCCTAAAATAATCTGGTCTCCCGCAGATATTTTTGAAGCGGAATATCATGCCACATTAGGCTATGGCGGCAGTAAGATAGGAAGTGATACCCGTCTCACCCCGTTACTGGACTTCATACAACGGCTACATCTCACATTCAGTATCGGGCAGGTAGACCTACGGCTATCCGGCGAGCATTACCGGAATGACTTAGGAGGGGACGCACATCTCAACACCGTGTTCGCAGATGCATCCCTTATCTATAAAAGAAAAAAATGGAGATTGGAAGCAAGCCTCAACAACCTGTTCAACAAAAAAGAGTATGCTTACACAACGTATTCCACCACGCAAAGCTACACTTCACGACTAAATATACGTCCGAGGGAAGCAATGGTGACGATAAATCATCAGTTCTGAGCCTGCAATATCATCACCGTGGAATATATCAATATCCCAACTATCGTCAATCCGCCCACCAATATGGGAGCATAAATATGGGGGACTTTCTTCATGGTCTTATACCCGCTGACTTTCAGGAAAAGGCGATATACAATGTATGCGGCAATCAATCCAACCAATGTTCCCGCGATGAGATCGCCCGGATAATGCACTCCCAAGTAGACACGTGAATAGCAGGTCAGCAACGCCCATCCCATCATAAACACAGTGAGCCATCGTTTACGGAAAAGAAACCAGACAAAGAATGCCAGGCCAAAAGTATTAGCAGCATGACAGGAGGGGAATCCATAACGCCCTCCTCGATGTCCGTTTACGATATGCACCATATCGGATATGGGATTTTCCAGATTGGCGGGACGAAGGCGTTCCACATACGGGCGTATCAATGTTGCCCCCGTCTGGTCGGCAATGGTAATTACGAGTGCCAGACCGACCATGCAGAACAAAGTCACTTTCCAATGGAAGTTGCGCAGCATCACATACCAAATGGCAGCATACATCGGCACCCAGACCCACTTACCGCTGTAGGCACTCATAAAGTAATCGAAAAAGGTGTTGTGCATCCCATTGATGAAAAGGAATATGTTTGTGTCTATATCTATCGCCCCTTGCAAGACATCCATAAGTGCTGTCATACTTTATACTCTTATACTTTATACTCTTATACTTTAATTATCTTCCTTTATCTTTTTGCTATATCGTCATACAATTTCTGCAGATAGGCTTTGCCCAACGGCAAGTTCTTTCCCTTTGCCGTGCCCTCATCCACTACCACAGCACCTGCCTGGCAATTGAATATCACCTGGTTGTCTGCTGTCACCATACCGAAAGCATCGGGTACGGTAAAGAACGCGAAATGAGGGGAAGCGGGATTAAGCATATCTTTACTGAAGACAAACTCTTCATGGGGCAGCGCCAATTGGGCCAGCAACGTGGCTGCAATGTCATGTTGCGAGCCATAGACGTCAATGCGCCTCGGCTCTCGGACGGCACCGCCCACCATCAACAGAGGTATCCGGTAGCGTTCTACCGACAAATTGTCGATATGTTCGGGATAAGCTCCCAAATGGTCTGGAACAAACACAATCACCGTATTCTTCCACTGGGGGAGCTCACGGAACTGTCTTACAAAATCGCCTGCACAACTATCCGTATAGGCAAAGGCGTTCAGCCGGTCATTCTCCAGACGACGGAAAGGTACTTCAAAAGGCTCGTGGCTGCTGGAGGTCTGCAAGACACGGAAATGAGGAGTTTTCTCTTCTGCAGTTCCTTCGGCAGCTTCGGTTTTCAAGTCTTCCAGCAGACGGTTGAATACGAGATGGTCGTGCGCCCCCCACTTACTTAAACGTTCCGTTACGGGAAAGTCCTGGTCGGAAACAATATCTTCAAAGCCCGATGACATCAGGTAGGAACGCATATTGGTAAAGTCGGCATCACCGCCATAATAATACTTGGTACCATAACCCGCCTTCCGCAAGCTGCCTGCAATGGCAGGAATGGACTGCGTTTTACGGGGATACTTCATAATACTCGTAGTGGGCTGGGCAGGATAGCCACTCAAGATAGCCACCAGTCCACGGTCCGTACGAAAACTGTTGGCGTAGAAGTTCGTAAAGAGCACCCCTTCCTTACTCAAGCTATCCAGATGAATGGCAATATTCGGCTCACCTCCCAAAGCTGTCATCAACCTAGAGGAAAAACTCTCAAGAATCACAAAGAGTACATCGGGACGCTGAGTATTGAATAAAGTATGCAGCGAATCGGCAGATTGCCGCACAGAATCCGTCTCTTCCGTTTGACCACCGGCAACTGCGGGTTCAAGCATGTCTTTAAAAAGCCGGTCGGCCTCCGCAGCTTCCATAAAACGGTATTGCTTGCTAAAGTCCTTCTGCTTGGCAAGAGATTCCATCAGACTGAATGCAGGGTTGATAGCTGCATGGTTCAGACGCTGCTCGGCACTGAAATAGACTTTCCCCACATTCATGGTAGATACTGTAAAGCCTCCACGGATAGGAATAAACAGCAGCCCCGTCATCAGCAACAATATACCTGACACCTTCAGGCGACGATAAGGCAGTTTCATCTGCAGCAACAGTTTCTTCTGCAACAAGATGCTGTAGAAAACAACATACAGCACGACAGCATAAACAGCCATTGCAACAATTCCCCCCAGCACCATCCAGATACTGACGCTGGCCACTGCTTCTTTAGGAGAAGAAAAGAAATAGAACAACGGTGTGGCATCCAAACGAAATCCCCAATACTCGTATAATCCTAAATCTACAGTAAAAATAATGGATAGAAGAACAGAAATGAAGAGGAAATAGCCGCACCAGATGAGATGAAGGGATTTAGAAAGTGTCCATACAGAGGTTATGAAAAGAAAACCGGGAATAGCTGTCAGATAACCAGCCAGAGATAGGTCTAAAGGTAACCCATGCCAAATGACACTGAACCAGTCCGCACACGAGACATCCGGGTACAGCGATTTGTAAAACAGCATAAACAGTGGTTTCTGCAACACAAAAATGCAGACAAACAAGCAGTATGTCTTAATAAATCCTATGAGCCTATCTTTCATCGGTGCCTTATTGTATATCTAAATATAAGGCGCAAAAATAAATCTTTTTATTCTATTTCTCACCAATATTAGTCAATAATTACATTGAAAGATAGGCTTATAGGATATTTTAAGTTTATCCGTTCACGCGTTTGTAATCTTCAAGGAACTTCCTCAGACCGGAATCGGTCAGCGGATGATTAAGTAAACCCTTAATGGCCGAAAGCGGACAAGTAGCCACATCAGCACCCACCTCTATACACTGCATGATATGTGCCGTATGACGGATAGAGGCGGCAAGTACCTGGGTGGTATATCCATAATAACGGTACATCTCTACAATCTTCGCAACCAATGCAATGCCATCCTCACAGATATCATCGAGACGCCCCACAAACGGAGAAACATACGTTGCACCTGCCTTGGCTGCAAGCAATGCCTGACCGACAGAAAATACCAGAGTACAATTTGTACGGATACCTTTGCCCGAGAAGTATTTAACGGCCTTGATACCTTCTGCAATGCAAGGCACCTTCACTACGATATGCGGATTCAAGGCTGCCAATTCTTCACCCTCTTTAATCATGCCTTCATAGTCGGTAGCTATCACCTCGGCACTCACATCGCCTTGCACAATATTACAGATGTCCACATAGTGCTTACGCTGGTTCTCCACTCCTTTGATACCTTCTTTTGCCATAAGCGAAGGATTAGTGGTAACTCCGTCGAGTACGCCCAAGTCATAGGCCTCCCGAATCTGTTCTAAATTTGCCGTATCAATAAAAAACTTCATGATATAAATGTTTAGATGGTTGATATTACAAATATAACGATTTACACCATAAATGGTTCCCGCCAGTCCTTTATTATCTTTGCTTGACGTAATTATTATCCGGTCAGCGGTTTCGCTTCAAGAATAAACGGTTAGTAATTGTTTGCGGCAATTCATTCTCATAGTGGGTTACCATAATCATCGTTTTATCCCGACGATGGCAGAATGCCTCTATAATCTTCTTAACCCGACGGCGGTTGTATGTATCGAGTCCATGAAGCGGTTCATCCAATATCAGCAGTTCCGGGTCCTTGACAAAAGCACGTGCCAATAATGCCAGACGCTGTTCCCCGCTGGAGAGTTGCAGAAAAGGATTGTCTTTCAAGGCGGCAATACCGAAAATCTCCATCCACCACTCACATACCGACATCTGTTCGGCATGAGGACGTTTATACAATCCGATGCTGTCGTGCAGACCGGAAGCGACAATCTCTATGGCAGGCAGATTCTTCAGATAAGCACGATGCATTTCCGGACTGACATAACCGATGTGTTTCTTGATTTCCCAAATACTCTCCCCCGTTCCGCGCTTCCGTCCGAAAAGACTGATATCGCAGGCGTATGACTGCGGATTATCCGCACAAACCAAACTAAGCAAGGTAGACTTGCCGGCACCGTTCTCGCCACTCAGCGCCCACTTCTCACCACGCATCACTGTCCAATCCAGCTCCTTCAGAATGGTACGGTCATCGTAACGGATGCTAACCCCGTTCAATTTCACCACTTCGTCCGAAGTGAAATTCGCATGTTCGTAGGGCAAATCGAGAATACGCCGCTGCAATTCCTCCAACGCTCCGGCCTCTTCCTGAATACGCATCTGATTGCCCGCACAGAATGCCTGCACATACTCCTCACGTTCCATCTTTTCGCCCACCTTCATCTCCTCTACCGGCACAACGTGTGTAACAAATGAAGGTATGTCATCCAACATGGAAAGCACAAGGACAATCTGCAACTCGCCCAGCCGGGTAAGCCGCTCCAGCAAATTAAAAAGCAGTTCACGGGTAGGCGCATCCAGCCCTATGAAAGGATTGTCCATGATAAGAATTCGGGGAACAGTCAGTAAAGCTTTAGTCAACTGAAACTTGCGCAGCTCCCCACTGCTGAGAAGAATGATTTTCTTGTCAAGCATCGGCTCTATGCTGAAAAGTTCAAATAGCTGCCGTCTCAAGGCATCGTCTTTTACCTCTCCCAGCACTTCGCGTACTAGCGGAGCATCCTCTTGGTCGTGGGCATTCCAACGCTGTTGATAGTAATAATTGGCATCGGCAGAACCGTAAGTATCACGGAAGGCAATGTATCTGATATTGTCATAGGCAGTTTTCGTGAGGGAGGGAGAGAAATCATAGGTAAGCTCACCATCACGCAAAGGATACTTTCCCGTCAGCATATCCACCAGGAGGCTCTTTCCGGCTCCGTTCGGTCCTACAATAGCAATGTGTTCTCCTGCCAGAAAATCAAGGGTGACAGGCTCTGTCAAACGAACAAGCGGGTTGCGTACTACGCCCCCCGCTATGTGTATTGTATGTTGCTGCATCATCCAATCATCATTTATACATAATCAGTGCCGATTGGGCCGGAACAACAACTTCGGGGCCGTACAGTGTGCCCAAACCTTGTTCATTGATAAAGCCATCCTTGCAGACCACTGTATATTTACCTTCGGGTACGGTAAGTTTGGCAGGCTCCTTACGGGCATTCAAGACTACTATAATATCTCCCCATGCATCACCGTTGGCATTTTCTTTCAGACGGTAAACCACCACATTGCTGCCGTCAACCGGTAGAAATTCCAAATGCTTACGCACCAAATCCGCATCACCCATACGGAAAGCCGGATGCTTCTTACGAAGCTGTATCAAACCTTTATAATAAGCAAATACATCTGCATGCTCCGCCTTTCGTCTCCAATCAATCGCATTGATGGAATCGGGACTCTCAAAACTATTGTGCACTCCCTTCTTGTCACGCATCACTTCCTCACCGGCATAAATAAACGGTACACCCTGTGAAGTGAATACAGCTGTTTGCGCCAGTTTGTCAAGCTTTGCCAATTCTACGGGAGTAATACCCGGGATACTTGCTTTCAGCCTATCCACCAAGCACATATCATCGTGACAGGAAACATAGCTGATCATCTGTGTAGGTTGTTCCGCCCACGGAGCCTTACTATAATTCACAGAGTCATTATTTACTTGCGGATGCCTGATGGCTCCTACAATACCAAACTTTATGCTCTCCTCTCCTCCCGGCAATCCGGCAAGGAAAGCACCTTGATGATTGTCATTGAACGGACCGCGCAAAGCATCACGCATTTCGTCAGAGAAAGCAGCAACACCCGGCATCTTATAAGTATTGGCTTTCATTGCCAGAGAATCTTCCGCCATCTGTGGAGCCGATGCCGCCCATCCTTCACCATATATAAATATAGTCGGATCTACAGACGTTGCCGCCTTACGGATTTCGTTCATTGTCTCGATGTCATGAATACCCATCAGGTCAAAACGGAATCCGTCAATGTGATATTCATTAATCCAATGTAATACAGACTCTATCATGTATTTACGCATCATCGGACGGTTGCTGGCAGTTTCATTGCCACAAGCCGAACCGTCTGCATACGTTCCGTCCGGTCGCTGACGGTAAAAGTATCCCGGCACTGTACGTTCAAAATTACTGTCGGATGTATTGAAAGTATGGTTATACACCACATCCAGAACAACACGGATACCTGCTTTGTGCAAAGCCTGCACCATCTGCTTGAATTCCCGGATACGAACATCCGGTTTGTAGGGGTCGGTAGAATAAGAGCCGTCAGGCACATTGTAGTTCTGCGGATCATATCCCCAATTATACTTGTTCTCGTCCAGCCTTGTCTCATCAACGGAGGCATAGTCATAAGACGGAAGGAGATGTACATGTGTCACTCCCAATTCTTTCAGATGGTCAATGCCGGTTGCCAGCTTGTCGGGACTTACCGTTCCTTGTTCTGTCAATGCCAGGAACTTTCCTTTATGCTCAATACCCGACGACGGGTCGATGGACATATCACGATGGTGCATTTCATAAAGAATCACATCGGCAGGAGAGGCCAATGCCGGACGTTTATCATCTGCCCATCCTTCGGGGTCCGTGGATTTCATGTCGATGATGGCGGCACGCTTTCCATTCACCCCTACAGCTTTGGCATTGATACCCGGAGTGTCCCCCAACCACTTATCATTGATTTTCACATTGAATGTGTAGAATTTACCTATCAAGTCCTTTTCAACTTTAGTTTTCCAAGTTCCTTCTTCAGAGGATTCCATTGAAATAGTTTCATAGGCATGCCCTCCGTCTCCTGCTTCGAACAACATCAGGCGAACTTCATCCGCCGTAGGTGCCCACAATGTGAATTGCGTGGCAGCAGGTGTATATTCCATCTCTGTCAGACTACCCGAACGGACAGGGTAAAGTTCGTACGAAGCATACTCCGTCTTCGCGGGAGTGCAGCTTACAACCGTCGTTGCAGCCACTCCAATGATAGCAAGTTCATTCAATTTCATGATATTATTTTTAGATTCTACATTTCAATTCTTATCACTTCTTCACCTTATCCGGATTTTTGGCAATAAAGTCTTTCCAGCCATGATAGCCTTTCTCCACCGTGGGACGCCCCATCTGCAGAAAGTGACAATAGGCAGCAGCAAGCCCGTCCGTTGCATCCATAAAAGTAGGCATATCCTCTTTAGGAAAATGCAGCATACGCTGCAACATGTCCGCCACCTGTTCCTTGGATGCCTGTCCGTTTCCGGTGATGGCCATCTTTATTTTTAAAGGAGCATATTCCGTAATGGGAATATCCCTGCTCAAAGCAGCTGCCATTGCTACGCCTTGCGCACGCCCCAACTTCAACATGGACTGTACATTCTTTCCGAAGAAAGGGGCCTCAATAGCGAGCTCGTCAGGCAAATAACTCTCTATGATACTTAGTACCCGTTCATGAATATGGCGTAACTTCAGATAGTGGTCTCCAAATTTGCGGAGGTCGATAATTCCCATGGCTATCATTTCCGGCTTGACACCTGCCACACGCAATACTCCATACCCCATAATGGTGGTACCAGGATCTATACCCAATATTATTTTCTCTTTGACCGGTTGTATCACACTATTACCTCCATCAATGTAGGAAAGCCAATCACTTTATCCTTAAAGATATTCAGTAATTCCTCGTTCAGTTTCACTCCTTGCTCTTGATGCCAACGATGCAGTTTGGCAGAGTTTTCTACCTCAAACTGAACAGAATAACAGATGCTTCCTTCCTCAATATGACTCAAGATACGGGCTATACGTGGAGCATACAATGTTCCGTTCTTCTCTACCTCAGGAAGATAGTGTTCCTGCATCCATATCAGGAAGTTTTTGTCTTCTCCTTCCTCTACATGATAAGTGGTATTATATATCAGCATAACTTATTTTTTCAAATTCTTTCGCAAACATAGCAATTATTTCAGAATAATGCATTATATTTGCACCATCAAAAATGAAAGCAAGCCTGCAAACGTTGGCAACGGGGCGTTAGCTCATCTGGCTAGAGCGCGACACTGGCAGTGTCGAGGTGATCGGTTCGAGTCCGATACGCTCCACACACAAGTCGTTAACTATTTGATAGTTAACGATTTTCTTTTTTTAGGTAACTTGGCGTGCAACAACCTCCAAAATAGTATTTTAAAGAGTGTATTACCTTTTTTGTTACCCCAGTTTTTATTAAGTCGTTGAAAATCAAAGTAAGTTTCGACACTGATGAAACAGCTGATTTTCCCCTAGAATTGTATGGCAGATTCTATCTGAAAACACCTAAAAGCAAGCGCCCGTCTGTTATAACTTTTATTATTAGATTCAAAAGCAAACAATATAAATTTGCTACTCACACCAAAGTATATCCCCAGCAATGGAATCAATCATTGCAAAAGGCATATATTAGTCCTATTCTGACTAATGCAGATAACTTAAACAATTCGATAGTAAACCAAAAAATAGAAGAAATAAAGGAGCGTTTTAGCAAGTTTAAATATATCTGTATGCTTTTAAAAAACAAGCATGCCGGTGATGGAATGTTTCATCACCGACATACTTAAACTCACAGTCTTTTATCAAATATGCAATTGACAATCTCTGGCATTTTCGAATAGATTCTTTGAGGAAAAACTATCCGGTTGCCACTATGGATTATTCTCTCACATCGCGCACACAGAACACACCGGCTTTTCCGTATTTTTCTCGAGCATTACCATTCTCTTCCTTTTCATCTTCCACCATGCCTTTTCCCGGATTCAGCATGTGCAAATCCACCCGTCGGGCTTTATTTAATCCGAGTTCCGAATCGGATTTCCAGTAGTTCAGTATGTAGCCGGTGGGCGTAAACTCGTTCTTGGGCGGATAATAGCGGCTGTAAGCATAAGCCGTGCGACAATGGAACATGGCGCAAAGCTTGTGCGTCCATTCATGCTTTCTGGCATTCTGGCTTGCGGTACATTTCAGGCTGAACGGGTTATACCAGCCATAGCCATCGCCTGCGGCATCGGCACTGCCCGGCGTTATCGGAGGTGCGAAAGGCAGGTTGCTGTCATCTTGAAAGAAATCGAATGCCAGCATTATCAGCGTCAGTTCGCGTTCGTTGGGCAAACGCCACGCTCCGGCAGATACTACCTTGTCGCCTGCTTCGTGATAGTCCTGTGCCACGGTAAACTTGTCGCGCTTGGCATGGTCTATCTCCATCAGTTTCAAGACCTTGCCGTTCCATGTTTCTGTTTTATTTGCAGCACCGTGTCTTTTGTTGTTACAAGTAACGGTTATGGTTGTATCTATCAGCATGGGTTGCTGTGCCAGCTGGAATTTCCTGTACAGGCGGTTCTGCGGTTCGCGTTCACTGTGGGGTTGAAGCTCGCGATGGCTGAATGAGCGCATGGCTTCGTCTGCCAAAAATACTTCCAGCGTACGGTCGGCTTTATTGTATTTATAATAAGGCTCCGAAACTTCGTTATCCATCCGCCCCTTCACTTCTCCTGCCCCCAGGCTTCTCACGGCTACTACGTGTTTGTCATCTGCAATAGAAACATAACCTCCGGCTTCCGGTAAAAGTGCAGAATAGCTCCCCCCGGTGCTCGCCGAAAAAGTATGGAGACCCTCATCATTCATTGTTTTACCCGGTTGATTCATATACTTTTCGAAAGAAAGTTTCCACAAAGCAGCCTCTTTTTCCATGGCAGGCTCTCCCAACCACATACCAAGCAACTGGCCTATGGCGGGTACATACCAGCGTAGTTCATCCTCGTTCAGATAGCCGTCTCCATTCAAGTCGCGATTACGTACAAACAGAATTTTCGATTCGTTTTCTATTCCGGACATAGGACGGGTCTCCTTCAAACGTCCATCTTTCGTCAGTATAAAACCGGATTGGAAAATGCGCTCATTACCATTCGAAACATGGATATCAGCCTTACCAAGAGCGTCTTCCGCAATGTCCCATGTATTCTTTCGTCCGTCCCAACAGTCCCCGCCACCATCTTTACCCACAGGGAATACCAAAGCATCCATTTCCTCCACCGATTCCACGCCGAATTTATTGAGCGTAGGGTCGTTCATGTCGTAGAAGCAAGCTATGGAGCGCTGTTTCAACGTGTAGACCGACTGCGACACTGCACTCTTGTCATCCTTGCTGAACTTGAGGTCGGTGGCAAGTGAGAAGATGCGATCTTTGCAGTTGATGAAGTCCTTCAGCTGCACCGGGTCGGTAATGCGTGGGTCGGGATGCCGTTCATAAAAATTCTCGTCCACAAAGCAGGTGTAGTAGGCAGAGTCTTCCCTGCTTGCATAGAACTCATCGAGCGCATCGAACACATTTTTCACCTCGTCGGGACGATAGAATGCCATAAGGTAGGGACTTTCCTTGTCCGCCGATGTGTAATCGCAGACTGTCGTTTCTTTTGTAAACTCCAGCCATGCCAGATAGTCCTGTGCCACCTCTTTGGTAATGGCGGGGTTGCTCACGCCCATACAGAGTCCGTCGGTTCCTCCGTCGGGAGTGCCTTTGGGATAATACATCACTCCCATGATGCCAAATGGCGTGTCGGTGTACAGGTACACCCCCTTCTCGACATCGCTCCGCCGGAATTTCATCTCCACCTGGTCGAAGTGAGAGTCAAGATGCACGAACGCCTCGTGCTTAAACACCACTCCTTCCACTCCCGGAGTCTTTTCTTTTTCATCTTCCACTTCCACCACGATGTCATCCACTCCCTTTACGGTTACATTGTACGTATAGTAATGGTCGCGCTCCACACTGAAGTCACTGAGGTCTTTTCCGAAGTTGCCCAAATGGATGTAATAACGGACATCGGCAGCCACCGACTTGTCTTCGTTTTCAAACCATCCGGTCAGCTCGATGTATGTGGATGCCGGAGGAGCATACTGAAACTTGTAATGTCCCTTGTGGTTGTGTGCGTTCTCGGCATGGAAATCATCGGGAGCGGTTTCTTCTACATTCTTGTCATTGAGCTTCACTACCTTGTCGCGCTGTTTGTAGTCGTCGATGGTCACACCGAGCTTCACCTTCCGTATGTTCTCCGGCAAGTACACGGTAAACGTAAGTGAGTCTCCCAAGCCGAACTTCACCGGTTTGGCATCCTCCACCAGAATCCGTGCCCGTTCCTCCTCCGTCCACGCCTGTGCTGTAGGCGACACGTAATGGGGGATGTGACGCACGGTGTAGTCTCTCGGCACGAACTTCACTCCCTCGCCCGATTTAATGTTCATCGTAACCTTGCTCATCAGGCGTTTCAGGATAAACGATTGGTAAGGGTCGTGAGGCCCATCATGCGGTGTGCCGGTGATGACATGGTTCGTTCCGTCATTGTCCGTGTAATGGATTGCCCCATTTTCGTCCACGTGGCACAAGCCTGTACGGTTGGCCACCATGCCCACCAAAGGCAGATAACCGTCCACGCTGTGTATGTTCTTGTTCCATTTCGGGGTGGCTTGTTTGAAAAACTCCGCTTGGGTAGCCAACCGGTCACCATCGCTTACACCCGGGAAGAAATTGAGGAACGAACTTTGCGCATTACCCAGCAGGTAGATGTACACATCGCCCACCGGGATATAGAACTTGATGGCGCCACAAGTTGGGTCGTCGTTGTCTTCCATCCATCCGCCGGTAGCTCCATCCAAAAGCTTGTCGGACGGATTGGAGAACAAATGGTAGGCGAGCAATTCGTTTTCTTCCGGATTCTCACTTTTTGCTTCGTATACGAAAGCCATCACACCAGAAAGTTGCGAGTCATAATTGACCTCTCCTTTGTCTGCCGCACGAGTAGTGATGGTGGTACTGATACCACGTCCTACACCGAAAGGCAGTGTAACCTCAACCTGCCTGTTCCGGTCTACTCCCTGCAAAGTTCCTGGAGTCTCGATCACGTCATCCGTACATGACATGAATGACAAGAGCGCAAGCATTCCTGCCATAATAACATGATTGGTTGAACTTTTCATTATCTTGTTCATATTTATATATCTTTACTACTCAAATTCGACATCACCTCCACCTGTCTCCCAGGGGACAATCATCCAATGGGCGGAAACTCCGACGTGGGCATGCATGGATATGACGGAAAACAACCGCAGGTTCATGTTGGCTTCCACTTCGGGCAAAGCCACATATTGCATATCAGCCTCATGTCCTTCCATACCGTCACTTCCCATTTTATGCTCATGCGACAGTATTTTCAGATAATATCCCCTTGAACTCTCTGCTGACGGATTCTTAGGATAACGGTCTGTAATTTCATTGGGATTGGCAAACAGATAAACCGGTTTGGCTGGCAGCCACTGAAATTTTTTCGTGTCTGTGTTCCCGGCATGTGCCAAAGCCTTAATCTCGTTGATATGGCTCTTCTCCTTCAAGTTCCTTTCATACTCCTCATATTCCGGCGTCCCTTCTTGCGGAGCGGTTTCCGGTTCCTCCGGCCATCCCGCACCCAGAATTACCTTGCCGTTCTTCTGATTCTTCGAGTCGAAACTTTCACCGGCTCCCTCCAGACAATTGAAATCTCCCGTATATTCGTACTTCTCTTTCGGAAACAAATACCCGTATTTCGGCATATTGTAGAGATACAACCCGCGCCCCATATAGAGCTGCCCTTCTCCGGCGTCCGCCACGTCGGCTTTGGCAAAATAAAGTTGTAATTTCGCTATGCTACGTTTCAGTTCCAGGTTTATCTCCTGATTGTCGTGCGTAACTGTTCCACGATACTTACAAGTCATCGGCACAATGGCAGAACGGTATTTTTTTTCCGTTTCATCCTTGTCTGTCTCCGTTCCCCCCGACACATATTCCGCTTCCGGCAACCGGCTGAAAGTCAAAGACTCCAGTCTATCCGGCACTACTTCCAAGCCTTCGACCGGATGTACTCCCCCAGCTGTCTCACCGGGCAGTACAAAAATGTCTCCTTTGTTTTCGCAAAGCAGTTCTCCGGCCTCCTGCTCGTTGGCCACTGCATAAAACCAGACTTCTCCCTTCGGCAACTTCCATTCAAAAGTATGAGCCGGCACATCCTCCCCGCCATAATAATACCCCACCGGGCTGCCATCCTGGAAAGCATACACCCTGAGCGTCTTCACCTGCGAGTCGAAATCATCCGTTTCTGCCGCCCTTGTATCGATTGAAAATTTCACCGTCACCGGTTCTCCTTTTTCGGGGAACATCCCTTCTTGTTCGTCCGATGCACAAGCCGTCATTATCCCCGCCATTGCGGCAAATATCCATATATATGAGTATTTCAGGATTTTCATATCTTGCTCCTTCCTATTTATAAGATTACCAATCTGCCGAAATATCCTTGCTGTCCCAATGGTCCACACTCACTTTGACAGTAATGTCGGCATCGCCGGCAGGCAGTGTTATTTTATAATGGTAAGTGTTCGACTTTATCCATTCCGTTGTCTGAGCTGCATCCAGATATATCATCGCTTCTTTTGCCTCCGACAGCGGTTTGCCGGCATAGACATACTTAAAGGTTACCGCCACATCATCCGTCACCGGCTGTGGCAACAGCAATACGCCATCCAGCACAGTAGCGTTACTTCCGGCTTCTATCCGCACGCTCCCGCTGTGTACGAAAGGAGTTCCCTCTTCCGTACAGTTCACCCGGCTTTGCCATGTCGAGTTTTCCGGCGTCCACAGCAAGTCACCCCTATAGTCCACACCGAAAAGTCTGATGTCCGACACTTCTGCCTGCTTCTCCCCGGTACGGACAGTTAATTTCACCTGTGCCAGTTCATGTTCGAATGCCAGAAGCACGGATGGCATCGTTCCGCCGCCCTCATAAGTCACATCTGTTTTTGTTGCCGTCATTAAATCCACGGCATCCTTCCCCATTCCGGAAGAATCAAAACCCGTAACCCTAAGTTCGCCCTTGTCGTTGCAGGAAACTTCGGTAGCGGCACCAATCTCTTTCATTTCTTCCGGATGCACCGCATAAAAGTCATAAGGCCTGCCTACAGCCCAGAAACGTTTCTCGCCATAGTTTCCCGACGGAGTAACCGAAGCGGCATCGAAAAACAATTTCGGCCCGTCGCTTTCCCGTACCCATCCCCACAGTGTGAAATTATCCATACCCTCCTTGTCACTTTCCACCACGGCGCGGGTGGCAACTTGTGTGCCAAAGACAATCGGCACCTGTTGTTCCGGATTATTTGCTTCCGTCATGCTATCGGAACAGCCGGCAGCGACCAGCATGGCCGTGACAAGAAGGAAATCCTTTTTAAAATTAAGTCGCATAGGCATTTATTTTTTTATTTTGAATAAATAGCGACTGGGAAGGGAACATTCAACCCCGCCCGGTCTGTTATATTTCCGCAACCTGATGGATGGAAAAGACTGGTTTGCGGTGGTTCAGTTTATTTTCCGGGGTTTGAATCAGGAACGCCGGCATCGAGGTCCTGAGGATATTCAACAAAATTATCCACAGTTACGTTGAATGTGATAGGAACCAATACTGGTTCCGGATCCGGATTTTCGGGATCAGGATCAGGATCAGGGTTAAATCCGCCGCCCTCACCAAAGATAAGAGTATAAACATAGCGTTTGCCCTGCTTCCAGACTTGTTCGGTTTTTCCACTTATGTCCTTGGGTTCTCCTACCAGGGAGACGCCCACCCATGCGGTTTGTGAACCCTGGCCTGGCCACAATTGTACATTAGATACCGTATCTACCAGCTTGCATTTAACAAGCACACGTGCCGTCCCCGTGATTTTGTACTCCGGATTTTCATCCGTTCCACCGGTCTTCGTAATCCAGGGATTCAATATCTGCGGTAAAAGGAGCAGTCCCTTATAGTCATTGCCTGTTTTAACAGTCAAGTCCCGTATCGATGCTTCTTCGGAACCTGTAAAGCCTAATTCCATAATCGGAGTAATCTCAGCGGCATAGCTGTTATGTTTTGCGTTCTCTTTGTTATATGCGATATCCCATGTTCCCCATGACTTGTCAGTTTCCGTATCCTTTTCAGTTCCCTGCCATTGGGTAGTAGTGCTCAAAGTCGGCCAGGAGAATGTACCCTGTTTCTCTATTCCCTCCACTTTCACTGCGTCTACGAACACTGTCAGGTTGGAACTGGTGTTCTTGATTCTGAATACAATCTGTGATAGAGCGTGGCGGAAGTTGACCAAAACCGGTTGTTTGCCCTCGTGTTCGGCTTTCTTTTCAGCCAGGTTCAAGGCATAGAGCAGGTCCTCATCGCCGGGTACCTCATAGCCGGTAATTTTCTTGTCGCCATCTACTGTAATGTCAACATTACCATTCTTCGTATCCGTTGGACTATACGAATAGAAGTCCACATCTGTTTCCGGCCAGAATTTGGTATCGCCATACGACCATACATTCCCTTGTTTCTGGACATCGTGATCCATGTATTTAACTCCTTGGGTAAAGGCGTACACGTGGAAGTTATCAATATTGTTTGTTGTAGTAGCCTCACTTCCTGCACGGGTAGCTTTTCCTGCTATCGCACTCAAACTGATGCCTTCACCCTGGTTCATTTCTATTGTTTCATCATTGGTACATGCCGTTACCAATGCCATGGCCAATAGTGCCATTAGAATTGATTTCGTCTGCATAACATTAAAAGATATAAAAAACTACATAATGATATCGTTTTCGACTTCCACCCAATCATCAACCTCCACATCAAATCCACCCTCGTCCGGAAGCGGTTCCGGAAAGTCCGCATTATCAATGATGATGTGCACATGCTTCCTGTCCGGTGCTTTATGTACTTGGTCAGTCACATCAAAGGTTGTATAGAATTTCTCCTTATTGGAATACCATACATAAAACATCATTTTGTGCGGACGGGCATTCTCTTCATGATGACCGAACGTATAAAACTTACCGGTCATTTTCGAACTCTCGGGGTGGAGTTCTGTTTCGAAGGGGACTGTGACACACTCCCTGTCCAGTTCCTCGTTGGCAAACAGCATGGAGGGAGCCATGCTCGACAATGACCCGCAAGCCTGCGTCATATACTCCATGTTCTTGACATTACGAACCTCATAGGTGTAGGTACATATCAGTTCGGCAGGATAAAGCGTGATGACATGCTCGCTACTTTCTATCCATTCGACCTTGTCCTTGTCTGTAAAGGGAACACATTCATAACTTAGCCCTGATTCGGTAATTTCCACATTTCGGGCGTTACTTCCCCACATCATGTCAGGGCAGATGACGACACGCTCGTCTTCCGAACCTTTGGCCGGAGGCGCATAATGGGCACCGTTACCGTAAATACTCTCAAAAACGTTACCGTTCCGCGTATATCCCTCATGGGTGTCAAATCCTTCCACTCCTCTGAACAGTAAAGACTCCGTGTCATTATTGTAACAGAGTGTCCGGTACCTTCCTACTTTAATCTCTACCGGTCCTCCGTCTTTCCCTGCAAAATCGAACCGGACCGGATATCCGCCTTCTTCAGGATAGAAATACACACACATTCCCTCAGGATTGGCCTGCGGAGCGTTCCTCCAGTCAAAATCCACTCTGACCGTAGCCACATGCGGATGATGGAAACAGAGCTCCTTGTGCTCGCATGAGAAAAGAATCATGGTCAGCAGTGCGTAAACAGTCATTCGTATTCCGGTTTTCATCGTCCGCCTCCTTTCCCTTTGTTGAAATTTCCCCTGCCAATCAGCCATACCAGCGATATTTCCGCCTTAGTAGGGCCGAACCAGTGCCGTTCCTTGGTAGCCTGCCATACGTAGCAGTCGTCTATGGGGGTATATTCATAATAGGTTCCTCCCCAATATCCGACAGCGATAGTGAAGTCAATATTCAGTCTGTATGCCACCGGCAACGAGTAGCCGTATTCCACACCTGTGGAATAATTCATTTTATCCCAGAGTGTTCCTCCGGGTCTTCCACCCATATAGCCTTTTCCCCCTGTTTCAAAATCATAAGTAAAAATCTGCCCGTAGAGTCCCACATGATGTCCCGTAAGAGGCTTTTCCTTGGCGGTCTTACCGAACCATTTCCGAATGGCTATGTCGCCGCCATAAGTTCTCCAGTACCAGTGCCGCCGGTCTGTTTTCCACCAGGCATACATCCAGTCAGCACTCATACTCCAGTCTTTGCCAAGATAAAATTCCACACCGATATTCGGTACGAGCAATGCGTCGTACAGCATATTTGTCTTTACGGCAAGATACAGCTTACGTGGCTGCATAGGTATGTATGGGACAAGGGGAAGAGGTTCTGTCGGTTTTGGTTCGGGTATAGGCAGTTTGAAGGGAGGCATTGGCATGGGGGCAATAGGATTCCATACTTTCTCATACCATAGATATAGCCGAGAGGCGCGCAACTCCGGAAAATATTTTTTATACATATACCGATAGGGTGCCCCACCATGCAGTTGCTGTATCCGTCGCAGATGGTCACCTTTTGTAAGATTGTCATTTGCCGCATCCTCTGCCAATTCATGCAGTAAATGTAGCGTTTCTTTCCGGTAGGGTAGTTCCCAGTCATCACTCACCAAACGGATTAGACCGTTCCAGTCTCTCCCGAGGAACACGTTCGTTTTCAAGGAGTCGGGTAGTTCTCCATAACGTGAAAGATAGTCAAACAGCACATTGGCTCGCTTTACGGATAAACGTCTGTTTAGGAGAATACTGCCTTCCGGTGATGCTCCACCCACTACCTGGATACGTTTCAGTTGGTAAACAGAGTCCGCATAGCTTGTACGCAGACTGTCTGCTATCCGGTCCAACGCTTCTCTGTTGTTTCTATGGGATGGTTCCAATACAGAATATCCTTGTCTGAAATAGATTTTTACCGAATCCTGTATCTCTTGTGCCTGGATGTGGCCTACATAAAATATCAGGAATACAAGTAAGATTTTATTCGCTTTCATATTGATTCCATATTTGTGTACACATTACCAATACACCTCTAGGAGAAAAGCATCATCTATTTATTTTGTGGAGGGCATATACTTTGAAGTGCTTGTGACATTTTACCAAAACACCTTCGCTTTTTACAAGCTGTTTTCTCATGACTTAGGCATATTTACTCCACCAATTCTCCATGGTAAATAGACCTCTCTTCATAAGAGAGGTACGTCTTCCGAATACATAAATAGTAATTGACTGATTACTAAAACCATTCAGGAGTGTATATTAGAGTGATTGTTTTTTATTTTACACACTATGTTGAACATTTTGGGAAACAAATCATAAGAAAGCCACAAAAAAGTTTATTTTTTCACTTTATTTTTTAGTTTTTTAGTATCTTTGCAAACGAAATATACATCTCTTATGAAGATAAAGTTACGATGGTTACTCTATTTCAAGTTTTATAACTAAAGATGTACATCTCTTATGAAGATATGTATCCTTTTGAATGGCTTTGATATTCTTTTGTCATATTCGTTAATGATTATTATATAAATCACCTTATTCATATAGACATCAAAATGAGACTATTTGCCGTGTCTACAATAGATGCGTCTAAAGAGGCAAGATAAATTCGGGTGGTTTGCTCCGAATCATGTCCCAATGCTTCACTGATAACAGATAAAGAGACATTTTTACTTTGAGCAATACTGGCCCATGCATGGCGGGCAACATAAGTAGTAAGTGGAATACCCAAACCCATCTGTTTGCCAATGTATTTCAAATTTCTGTTGATACGGTGCGCTTCATTTTGGTATTGATGCCATTCGTCCATACCATTATTTCGAATAATCGGTAGTAGGTAGGGAATATCAGAGGTGTCGTATTTATCAATGAGTTCCTGCATGGTTTTTTCCCATTTGATGAACAATTGCTGACCGGTTTTATGTCTCCGGTAAGTAAGGATCCCATTTTGCAGGTCTTTCTTTTTCAAGAATGCCATATCCACAAAGGACATTCCACGTGTATAAAAGCTGAATAAAAAGATATCCCTGGCAAAGACCAGTGATTTTTTCGTCAAATTTAAGTCTCGTATTTCCCTAACCACATCTAAGGATACAGCACGTTTCCTTGTTTTATCAATGCCAGTATATACATGCTTAAAAGGATTTTGTTGGGCAACAAAACCTTGTTCTACCGCACGATTATAGATAGCTCTGAGATTACGCATATAATAGGAACTGGTGTTCGGACAAATGCCATTCCCTTTGAGCCAGCTTTCATAAGCTATCATCTGATTAGAGTCCAGTGCATCCAACGAGACATCACCACGGTTATTCAAGTAACGTTCAAAGCTATTCAAGGCACTCTGATAGGTACCCGCTGTACGTGCCTTGCCTATTTTCCTCAATTCAACCAGCAGTTCTTTTCCGTATAAAAGGAAAGTGTAATTTCCTTCAGGAACAGTGTAAAGCTCTATGATGCGTTCCACAGTGAAAGGAACATCTTCCTGAACCAAACGGTTGATGCATTTCTCTATTTTAACAAGGTCTTTATCAATTTGCTTTTTTAACGCAATAAGATAATTTTTTCGATCTTCTCCACTTCCTGCCGAGACATCGATTTCACCGGAAGCAGAAATCCACTCACTTGAAAACAGTTTGTAACCGGTACGGATATGTCGTACCTTACGATGATGGATTATTTGATAATGAAGCGTTCCCTCTTTGAGGATAATGGATGAAGGGCTGAATTTTACTTTTACACTAGTCATAAACAATCAATTATTAGTTTAATACAGAATTATAAAAACAAGAAGCAATTCAAAATACTTCAAACTGTTATGTATACTTCCTGCTAAACTATTCTTGACTGATAAAAGATGCTTTATCTAAAAAAACGTCGCTTTAATGGCGTAATTATAAAGTGTATATTCGTGCAAATCAAAAGCTTTCTGTGCTCAAAGATAACGAAAAAACAAGCTTCAAAACATTTTTCCAAAAGATTCTTCATATAAAAATTGCAAGGACAAAGATCAATGGTAATTAAGAATTTGGATTGCATATTCGTGCCGGTTGAAAGAATAGACCGATAATCTGAATACCCTTCGGTGACTATCACTAGACTGTACGTTTAGTGCCAAGTTCGATATCGGGAGCAAAATCAACTGAAGGTAAAGATACCGTCTTGTCTTTTGTTGAGGAAACCAATTTACCGCTTAACAGAGAAATGACAAACTGCACTGTAACCAATATCAATAAAGATAATTTATTAAACATGACTGTCCGCTAAAACTTTTTGCTAATACAAAAATAGAACTGGTATCTCTTTTGAGATATCAGCCCTTTAGTTACGTTTGAGTTGCCACACAAAAAGGAGGGGGAGCAAAGCACATTCTGCCATTCATGCAAATGGATCCTTGATGCTGATAACTATTGCCTCGTACGCATCTATATCTATCTACATACACGTTTTTTTCAACATGCAACGCGTGTTACCCGGGTTCACTGTTCCTTTTATCCTTTCTGTATAGCTACTGCTAGGATTGTGCAGTTAGCTGATGCCTAACATGCTATTCATTTCTACTTCCTACATCGATTACTTACAATGTTTCAGTATGGATATAAACCAGGTGATGTTTCAAGGAAACATTATGACCAGACTATTTTTCCTTGCAGGCACCCTCGTAAATTCCCGGAATGCAGCAATATATACCATATATTGGGGGAGTTATTCCTCTCCTATCTTGTGTACCATTGCTCTAGAAGACCAAAATTGGATGAGCTGAATATGGGCAGTGTATTTCGTTTTACTCTCTGTAGCCTTGTAAATTGTAGGAATTAACTGAGGACTCACTACATTGACTGCACCTTTCGTTCTCTCTGCATGGCTGACAATGGGAATACAAAACCTCTATCTCTTTTTCAAATTAGGCAGAAAGCAAGCCACCAACCCCAACAAAGGCATAAAGGCACATACATTATAAACAGCCTCTATACCATACTTATCTGCCATACCTCCCAATATAGCCGAAGCGATACCGGCAATTCCAAAAGCGAAACCAAAGAACAACCCGGAAATCAAACCCAACTTATTAGGCAGCAATTCCTGTGCATACAGCAATATGGCAGGAAAAGCGGAAGAAAGCATCAGACCGACACAGAAACTCAGCACTACCGTCCATGCAAGCCCTACATGAGGCATCATCATACTGAATGGAGCCGTTCCAAGAATGGAAGCCCAGATAACATACTTACGCCCAGCTCTATCACCTACTGGGCCTCCCACCAATGTTCCGATGGCAGTGGCTACCAGGAAGACAAACAAAAAGAGCTGTGAGTCCTGAACAGTGACACCAAATTTATGGATCAGATAGAATGTATAGTAACTCGTCAGACTTGCCATATAGATATATTTGGAGAAGATAAGTATCAGCAGAATACTTATGGCAAACACCGTCATCCTTGAAGAAAGGGGACGTTCTATCTTTCCTGCCACGAGCATCGGGCTTTTCTTGATGTGGTTCAAGTAGGAACGGAACCAACGGCATATAGGAATCATCACCACGATGGCAATCAAGGCAAAAGCCGTGAAAAAAGCAATATGTCGCCTCCCATAAGGAGCTACCAGTAAAGCCACCAGCAATGGTCCAAGCGAGCCTCCCAAATTCCCACCCACTTGAAACAGAGACTGCGCCAGTCCGCGTTTTCCGCCAGAAGCCAGAAAGGTAATGCGCGACGCCTCTGGATGGAGTACAGATGAACCGATACCCACAATGAATACCGAAGCCAGCAGCCAATACAGATTAGTTGCAAAAGCCAGATTCATAATGCCGACCAAAGTAAAGCACATACCTATTGGCAATGACCAGGCAATGGGGCGCTTATCAAAGAACAATCCCATTAGAGGCTGAAACACGGACGCCGACATCTGATACACCAACGTAATCAGACCAATCTGGGCAAAACTCAAGGATAAATCCTCCTTGAACAAAGGGTATATCGCCGAAATGACCGATTGCAGCATATCGTTCAAGCAATGCGAAATACTCAATGCTATAAGAATTGGAAAAGCAATTCTACGGATAGGAGGTCTCTGATTCTGTATCATCTTATATTGTCTATTACAAAAACGGTGCAAAGGTACGTAAAAAACATATATCCAATCCACATTAAGACAAAACTCCCCGATTCCCTGCGCTGTTCAGCCGAGAATCGGGGAGTTTAATCTTTACCGGTCATCTTTATCAGTTCAGCAATCCCGGATTGGCTTCTATGGCTTCTTTCGGAATGGACAATGTATAACGGGCATCATCTTCTTCGAGTACATAACGCGTACCACCAAGCACTTTCTCCAAACGTGGACGAGTGGAACGACGAAGGTCAAACCAACGATGTCCTTCAAAAGCAAGTTCACGGGCACGCTCATCCAATATTTCCTGTACCAACGCTTCCTTATCCATAGCGTTGACAGCAATAGATTTTGCTTCGTAAGCCTCCGGTGCATAACGTTTCCGCATCAATTCCAGCAGGCGGGTACGTGCCTGAGGCAGTTGTCCTAGTTGAGCAGCAGCCTCAGCAGCCGTCAGATATATTTCACCTACACGGAAAGTACACAAATAGTTGTTACTTCCCGCCTTCTTGTTCTTCCTGAAACCTTTTTCATCCGCTTCAGCAAAATATTTATCCAGCCGAAGGTCGTTCTCAGCATAAAGGGAGAGAAAAACCGGAGTAGCCAGAGCAGCCCCATTGACTGTACTACTCAAAGGTGTCTCCAACGGAGTGATATTCTCTACGGAATTATAATTGTTAGGAAGAGTTGCAGCGTCATCATTCAAATCTACCAATACAGACTTCACGGCAAGCACTGCTTCAGCAGCATTCCAAGCTGCTTGCCACTCACCCTTGTAAAGGGATACACGCGACTGAAACGCCTCTACCGAAGCTGTATTGAAACGATATGAATATCTCTGCTCCCATTCTGCCTCCGTAACCAGTTTGCGCGCCTCATCAATATCTTCTTGGATGGAAACATAAACTTCTTTCACTGTATTGCGTTTCAGGACTTTCTCCAAATCAGTATCCAGTTTCAGCGGCACCGATTTGGTATCCAAAGCTCCCTCCTTAGTATAGGGCTGCCCATAAAGATTTACCAATAAGAAATGTACATAAGCACGGAGCATATACGCTTCTCCTACAAGCTGATTTATCTCTTCTTCAGTACCTTCTTTGATATCACTCTTGCTCTCTATAACATGATTGGCAATAAAAAGCACATTATAATACTTGGCCCATTCAAACGATGAGGTATAGGCATTGGGGGCAAGATCGTTCCAGCGCTCTATATCCATATAATAATTTTGATCATATTCATTATCCCGAACCTGCATCTCGTCGGAACGGAAACAAGCCATTCCCCGGTCACTGAATTTACTCACGTCCTTATAAGAACGGGCAAGCAACGCCCTATACTCAGCCAAAGAATTGGGAATGACACTACCGGTAGGCTGTATATCCAGATAGTTGTCGCATGCCGCAAGCAGAAGCATGCAGGCCATTATCATCAGACTTATTGTTTTCTTCATTTTCTTTCTGCTTTTGAAGTTAGAAATTCAAGTTCAAACTGAATGTAACCGACTTGGGTACGGGAGTTGCATAAGGATTGTACATCGACTCCGGATCCATGTAGTTATTATATCCCGAACCAAACACGAAGAGATTGCGTCCTTCAACAGATACCGTTGCCGAGTTCATTCCCAAACGCTTTGTCAGGAGTTCAGGGATACGGTAACCCAGACGCAGATTCTGCAAACGTACGTAGTTCAGCTTCTTCACCCAGATATCCAAATCTCTCCAGATGGTTTTAGAATCATACCAAGAGTACTCTTCCGGGTTGGAAGCACTCAGCATAAATGCCGGAAGCTCCGCATTCGGGTTTTCCGGAGTCCAGCGGTTCAGCACATCAGCATTATAGTTCTTGCCATAATCCGGATTGATGATGTCATAAGAGGGCTGCGTACGTACGTACCCACCAAACGTCAAAGAGAAATTGACATTCAACTCCCAGTTTTTATAGCTGAAGGTATTAATCAAACCTCCCGTATAAGGAGCATCGCTACTCCCGATATACGAATAGAAGGTCCTCTCTTCGGCTGCAGTTACATCGGAAGAGGCAATACCTATCCCCCACTCATCTTTCAGGCGGTAGAGTTCCTTCAAGGTCACTTTCTCTCCCTCCGGATTATAGAACATCATGTTACCTGTTTCCTTATCTACACCCGCAGTCTTCAGTGCGAAAATTGCTCCTACTGGATAGCCTTCACGCCCCGGAGTGGTCTGCTGTTCGGGAATATTTTCTTGCAGCACCTTATTACCGTTATAAGCAAAATTGAAATTTGTATACCAAGAGAAATTCTTCGTCGTTATGTTACGGGTAGACAAGCTGATTTCCACACCTTTGTTCTCCATACTTGCCCAGTTGACGTTCATAGAAGTAAAACCCGTCTCCAAAGGAAGCATGCGCAAAGCTATTAAATCGGTACCCTTACGGTAATAATAGTCCACACTCAGATTGATAGCCTGGTTCAATACAGAAAAATCAAAGCCTGCATTGACTGATTGCGTCTTTTCCCAACGCAACTTCTTATTGGGAGCGGAATTAATAACAATCATATCTTCCGACACACCGGGCAGAATACTTTCCGATCGGTAAGTACCCAGCAGGAACGGAGAGGTATTCTTATCAATATTTCCCTGCAGACCGTAGGATGCACGGAACACCAGGTTGTCCACCCACTTGGCCTGCTGCATAAACGGTTCTTGTGACAGACGCCACAATGCACTGACAGAATAAAGAGGAAGATAACGGTACTTCTTATCCACACCGAAAAGGTCGGAACCGTCAAAACGGATACTTCCTCCCACCGTGTAGCGGTTCAACAAAGAGTAAGAGGCCGTAGAGTAGAAAGATACATAAGCATTCTCCTTATACGTTGTCTGATGGAGCGGGAAAGACGTGGCGTAACTTTCGTTGGGGAAAATCACCGGTTTGGTCGTCAACGTCTTGCGGTCGAAGCCATACCCTGCCGAGAACAAGGTTTCATACCAAGTCTTGCGTAGTTCGGTACCCGCCATCACTTCCAACTCGTGAATATCATTGAAACTGTCACGATATTCTCCCATCGCCTTCCAGGTAATTTGTGAATTGGAATTCTCGTATGACTTCTGCATCCCCCCTTCGGGTAGAAAATGCTTCGTTTCCCCATCCTGAGAGTATTCGCTCAACTTGTAATAATAACGCATGGCATAACTTTCCCAGTCTGCTATCTCTTCTCTGGAAGTCTTTTCCAACTGATAACCGAACTGGGAAGTCAGCTTCCATTTGTCATTAAAACGAAGTTCCGCATCAAATATGGACGAAAAAGAATTCACTACGCTTTCATTGGACGTGTTCCGACGTTCCTCAAAGATATTAAACCCTAAATCCTTATCGGTATTATTCTGAATATCATAATCGTAATTATAGTTTCCATTTTCATCGTAAAGCTCGAAATACGGATTAGCCTTGCGCGAATAGAACACGGGATTGGACATGCCATATGCATCTGTCAGATAATTGGTATTTTTACGACGATTGGCAAACATGGAGGCACCCACCTTTAATATATTGTTTACTTTGTAAGACGTCTTTCCTACCAGGTTAAAACGGTCCATACTCACACCGTCCACATTTCCATCTTCTTTGTAATAGCCGAAAGAGGTATAATAAGTAACTCTTTCCGTACCGCCGGAAAGACTCAGATTATATTCCTGGCTGAAAGCATCACGGAAAAGAACATCTCCCCAGTCTGTATTTATATTCTTCAAACGGTTGATAGCAGCTTGCGTCTCACTGCTCAGAGCATCCCATCCTCCATTCTGAAAGGCAGACAACTCATTGTAATTGGAAAGAATAT
>OGME01000618.1_pt1 | contig 30940 bp, 26 predicted proteins | sample 1572981 | NCBI WGS metagenome assembly OGME01 (sample SAMEA2581902, study PRJEB24529) | metagenome | biome: Human gut stool | place: China | collected 2011
CTTCGGCGGTTGCGCTCCGACACGCGCCTGCGGGCGCAGCCCCAAGGGGGAAGGCAAAGCAAAACAAAAAAGAGCAGTCTCTTGCGAGACTGCTCTTTTTCAGTGCATTTCAGGCAATGCCGACGCGGCGAGATTAGTCGCTGACGTAGGGCATCAGAGCCATGTAGCGGGCACGCTTGATGGCAACCGTCAGCTCACGCTGATGGAAAGCGCAGGTACCGGTAACACGGCGGGGAATGATCTTGGCGCGCTCGCTCACGTACTTGCGCAGGCGGGGCAGATCCTTGTAATCGATGTGCTCGACGCGGTCAACGCAGAAGGAGCAAACCTTCTTGCGGCCACGATGCATCGGACGAGAAGAACGATCCATAGCCATTGTGGAAACCTCCTTGTTAGAATGATACTTTCGATTTTAGAACGGCAGGTCGCCCTCATCCTCGATCAGTGCAAAGTCGTCATTGCTGCCGGCAGAATAGCTCGGCGCAGGGGCGGCCTGTGCAGCGGGACGGGGAGCGGGGGCTGCCGTGGGTGCGCCGTAGCCGGCATCACCCATCGGTGCGGCGTTTGCGGATTTGGGAGCGGCAAAGTTGACGTTGTTGGCCACGATCTCAATCGCGGTGCGGTTGTTGCCGTTCTTGTCCTGATAGCTGCGGCTCTGCAGACGGCCGTCAATGGCGATCAGAGAACCCTTCTGGAAATACTTGCAGACAAACTCTGCCGTGCGGTCCCAGGCGACAACATCCAGCCAGTCAGCCTGACTCTGGCCGTTGGCGTCACGGCGTCCGCGATCACAGGCGATGCGGAACGACGCAACGTTCTTGCCCGTCGTAGTCTGGCGCAGCTGCGGGTCCGCGGCAAGGCGGCCCATGATTGCAACAACATTCAGCATTGGTTTACTCCTTACTCCTCAACAGCAAGAGTCATGCTGCGAAGAACGCCCTCGGTGATCTTGAAAACGCGGTCCAGCTCAGCCGGGAAATCGGGCTCGCTGGTGAAGCTGATCACCGTGTACACACCCTCGGTCTCATCGTTGATGGGGTAAGCAAGACGCTTCTTGCCCCAATCATCAACAGAATCGATCGTACCATTCGCTGCGATCAGGTTCTTGAACTTGTTGATCAGAGCGTTGGAAGCCTCTTCGTCGAGGTTCGCGGTGGTAACCATCATGGTTTCGTACTTAGCCATATTCTGTGCACCTCCTTTTGGACATTAGGCCTTCTCTTTTAACGGAAAAGACAAGGATAACCGTGTGATTTCACACAGCATCTAATTATAACAAGTAAATCCGCGTTTGTCAACGCAAAATTTGCCCTGCACAGCATAAAATTGCGGATTTTTTAAAAAAACCTGGACGTTCCGTAAAAGTGTCCTATTGCTTTTTCTGCCCGCTTTGCTATAATGGGCTTAATAATGTACAAGTCTTGTTTGCATAGCCGGACGCGGCGCTAGTAGGGGCGAGCATTGCTCGCCCGCTGCCCGCTTGCCATGCAGGAAACGATGGGGGAACGCAGGGCAGCGATAAGGCTGCGCGGGCGACCAATGGTCGCCCCTACATGTGTTCCCGCTTTGAAAAAGAGAAATGGAGCGTTCGTATGAGAATCGTGGTCGTCGGCCTCGGCAAGGTTGGCCGTGCCCTGACCGCCCAGCTTACGGCGGAAAATAACGACATCGTCGTCATCGACCAAAACCCTGACCTGATCGAGGACATTGTCAATATCTATGACGTGCGCGGTCTGGCCGGCAACGGCGGCTGCTATGACGTGCAGAAGGAGGCGTTTGAGGACGGCGCAGACCTGCTGATCGCCACAACGTCCAGTGATGAGATCAACATCCTGGCCTGCCTCGTCGCCAAAAAGCTGGGCACGCAGCACACGATTGCACGTATCCGAAACCCGGAGTATGAGAAGCAGCTGCGCTTTATGCGCGATGACCTTGGTCTGTCGATGTTCGTCAACCCGGAAAAAGCCACGGCGCGTGAGATCGCCCGCGTGCTGCGTTTCCCGTCTGCCATCAAGCGTGAGCAGTTCTGCCGCCAGCGGTTTGAGCTGATCGAGTACCGCCTGGCCGACGACAACCCGCTGGTGGGCTTGCAGCTGTCGGACCTGTACCGCAATATCCGGGTCAAAATTCTGATCTGCGCCGTCGCCCGCGGCAGCGAGACGATCATCCCCACGGGTATGTTTACACTGCGGGCCGGGGACAAGATCTACCTGACGGCCTCGGCCCGGGATCTGGAATCCTTCTTCCGCAAGCTGAACCTGTTCAAGGCCAAGGCCAGCAACGTCATGATCGTCGGTGCAAGCCGGATGACCTACTATCTGGTCAAGGAGCTGCAGGACATCCAGAAGCGGGTGACCGTCATCGACAGCGATGCGGCCCGCTGCCAGGAGATGAGCGAGAAGTTCCCCGGCGTGCTGGTCATCCACGGCGACGGTGCGGATGCCGAGCTGCTGAGTGAGGAGCGCATCACCGATATGGACGCCTTTGTGGCGCTGACCGGCCTGGACGAAACAAACATCATTCTGGCGATGTACGCCTCCCAGATAAACTCCTGCAAGGTCGTGGCAAAGATCAACCGCGAGTCCTTCGCCGAGCTGGCCGCTGCCAAGGGGATGGTGGACAGCGTCGTCTCCACGGCGTCGGTCACGTCGGAGTCCATTGCCATGTACGTCCGCGCCATGCAGAACAGCTTTGAGTCGGAGAACATCAAGACGCTGCACCGTCTGGTGGGCGGGCGCGTGGAGGCGCTGGAATTCAACGTTGCGCCGGGTTTGCCGTTCATCGGCGTGCCGCTGAAGGATCTGACCCTGCGCAAGGGGCTGCTGGTGGCGGGCATCGTGCGCCGCAATGGCCAGACAGTCATCCCGTCCGGCAACGATGCCCTGCAGGAGGGCGACGATGTCGTCATCGTCACCACCGACACAACGCTGCACTCGCTGCGCGACATTGTAAAGTGAGGGCGCGGCCATGAACTATAAAATGGTAGGGTTTGTGCTGGGGCGCATCTTCCTGATCGAAGCAGCCCTCATGCTCTTTCCCATGGGCTGCGCCGCCATCTACGGCGAGTGGAGCGTTGTGCTTTCCTTCCTGTGGCCGACGCTGATCGTGCTGGTGCTGGGCCTGATAACCAGCCTGCGCACCCCCCAAAACACGAAAATCTACGCCCGCGACGGCCTGGCCATCGTGGCGCTTGTCTGGGTGCTGATGTCGGTTTTCGGCGCACTGCCGTTTGTCATCTCCGGCGAGATACCGTCCTTTGCCGATGCTTTTTTTGAGACGGTCTCGGGCTTTACGACGACAGGCTCGACAATTCTGACCGACGTCGAGGCGCTGAGCCACGGCACGCTGTTCTGGCGCAGCTTTTCCCACTGGATCGGCGGCATGGGCGTGCTGGTCTTTGCCATGGCCGTGCTGCCCATGACCGATGGCCGTGCCATGCACCTGATGCGCGCCGAGGTCCCCGGCCCGACCTGCGGAAAAATTTCCAGCAAGCTGAGCGACAGCGCAAAGATTTTGTATGCCATTTATCTGGTCATGACCGTCATCGAGACGATTCTGCTCTGCGCGGGCGGTATGCCGCTGTTTGACGCGCTCATTCATGCGTTCGGCACGGCGGGCACGGGCGGCTTCAGCAACAAGGCGCTGAGCGTCGGCGCGTACAACAGCCCGTATTTTGAGATCGTCATCGGCGTGTTCATGCTGCTGTTCGGCATTAACTTTAACCTGTATTATTTCCTGCTGCTGCGTCATTTCCGTGCGGCGTTCGCCTCCGAGGAGATGCGCGTCTACTTAGGCATCGTCGCGTTCTCGACGCTGACGATCACGGCGAACATCGCGGGTATGTACGACAGTGTCGGCACGGCGCTGCGCACGGCGTTCTTCCAGGTGTCGTCCATCGTCACGACCACCGGCTACGCCACGGCGGACTTCAACCTCTGGCCGACCTACTCCCGCACCGTGATCGTGATCCTGACGTTTGTGGGCGCATGCGCGGGCTCGACGGCGGGCGGCTTGAAAGTATCGCGCGTCATCATCCTTTTCAAGGCGGCACGGCAGGACCTGAACAAGATGCTGCACAGCCATGCCGTGACGACGGTCCGCTTTGAGGGCAAGCCGCTGGACGAAAAGACGCTGCGCGGTGTGCACAACTATTTCAACATTTATATGCTGCTGCTGACGCTGTCGGTGCTGCTGCTCTCGCTGGACGGGTTCGATCTGGTGACGACGTTTACATCCGTCGCGACCTGCCTGAACAACGTCGGTCCCGGCCTTGAGATGGTCGGCCCGATGGGCAGCTTTGCGGATTTCTCCGCTCCGGCCAAGCTGCTGCTGGCCTTTGACATGCTGGCGGGCCGTCTGGAGCTCTACCCGATGCTGGCCCTTTTTGCCCCGCGCCTCTGGCGCAAGCGCATCAATGCGATGCACGAGGCAAGAGCGAAATAAGTACGAGAGTTTTATTCCTTTTCTTGCAAGAAAAGGAATCGAAAAGAACTCCAAACAAATAAAGAAAAATGCGGGAGACTGCCGGTAAAAGGGCAGTTTCCCGCGTTTTGTTACTTACTCTACGAATAGCGAATCGTCCCCATACCGCCCAATATAGGATGGGTCTTTCTCGGAATAATACAAATTGCCCAGCACTTCTTCCGGGGCGTTGTCGGCCAGGTAGCGCGCGTGCAGCTCGGTGGCAAAATGGGTGCCCTGCAAAATTTGCAGTGTGTCCGTGTAGCTGGTTCCGTCGATCTCATACTTGACCGTGATGATGTAGACGTAATCGGTGTTGCTCCCATTGACAGAGTAGGAGGTGTGCGCCGTCGCTTTCATGTCGGTAATGCGGTAGGCGTCCGGCAAAATCACGCTGGTGTAGGTATGCTTGCGGTAAATATCCATCCCCAGCACAATAAGGATGGAAAACAGTATGCCGATCCCGCAGACCGCCAGTGCCGCTAGCAGCGCCTGCTTGTCGGATTTAGTGATCTTCAGCTTCATGCGGCGGGCCTCCCACAGTGTTTTCTCTATTATACCATACACCGCTGCCTATGTCTATTTCCCGCCGTGCCCGCATACCTTGTACCAGACCAAAACAGAGGAGGGGCTTGCCATGCGGCGGGATGCAGACAGAGAGGAACGAAACGCAAGATTGCTGGCGGGCGTGGTGCTGGCGGCTATGTTGGTGATGCTGTCCGGCATCATCCATCTGCTGTACCACCGGGAGTACGCCGAGACCGACACCCCCAACGACTGCTTTGCGGTGTCGGCGGCGACGGGGGAGACGGCGCTGCCCAAAATCGTCTGCCTGACCTTTGACGACGGCCCCAGCAAAAACACCCGGCCAATTCTGGAAATTCTCGATAAGGAGCAGGTCCCGGCCACCTTCTTTGTCTGCGCGCAGGACGCCAACGAAAAATATCTGCCCCTTGTGGCGGACATTGCGGCGGCGGGGCATCAGATCGCGCTGCACAGCGCGACGCATCAATACTCCAAAATTTATGCGAGCACCGACGCATTCTGGCAGGACATCAGAACGCTGCGCCAGGCGTTGGAGCCGTATGTGGATGTGGCGGCCATCGACTGGCTGCGTTTCCCCGGCGGCAGCACAAACACAGTCAGCCACCGCTACGGCGGAAACGGCATTATGAAGGCCCTGAAGGCCCAGGCCGAGGACAAGGGCTACCACTGGATCGACTGGAACGTCTGCGCCGAGGATGCCACCGCCAGCCACCCGGATGCCGCGCAGATTTTGCGCAACATTCGCCGCGATGCTGATGGTCAGGACACCTGTGTCGTCCTGCTGCATGATACAAAAGCAACAGGTCAGACCGTCAAGGCCCTGCCCGATATGATCGCCTATTTCCGGGAGCAGGGCTACACCTTTTGTACGGTTGCACAGATGGATGCCTTGCAATGTGAAACAAAATAGGGTATAATGTACAAGAATCGAAAAGCGGTGGGAGGCGGAACGATGCGCAAAACGGAAAGCCAGAAGATAGCCCTCTGCGGTATGCTGGGGGCGCTTTCGGTGGTGCTTTTGCTGCTGGGCAGTGCACTGCAGATCGGCACCTATGCCGCGCCGATGCTGGCGGCGTTCCTGCTCATCCCGGTGCTCGAGGAATACGGCACGCGCTACGCGCTGACCCTCTACGTCTGCGTGGCAATTCTGGCTGTGCTCTTTGTGCCGGAGACCGAACTGGCGCTGTTTTACGTGCTGGTCATGGGGTATTACCCCGTGCTGCGCGTCAAGCTGAACGGCGTAAAAAGCACGCTCCTGCGCTGGGTGCTGAAATTCGCGGTGTTCAACGCGGGCACGGTGCTGGTGTATCTTTTGCTGTTTGCGCTGCTCGGGCCTGCCGTGCTGGACGAGCTGCTGGCCGACGGCATCGGGATGCTGGCAGCACTGCTGGCCGCGGGCAACCTGTCGTTCTGGCTGTGTGACCGCGCACTGGCGGCGCTGACGCGGTATTACCACGTCATACTCAAGCCAAAACTGAAAAAGAAGTTCTAATTCGGGGAGGAAAACAACATGTGGTACGATGAGGCAGTAGTTTATCAAATCTACCCGCTGGGGCTTTGCGGCGCACCGCTGCAAAACGACGGTGACCAGGCGCAGGCGGGCGAGCACCGCATTCTGCGGGTGCTGGACTGGGTGGAGCACATCAAGCGCCTGGGCGCGACCTGCGTGCTGTTCAACCCGCTGTTTGAGAGCGACGCCCACGGCTATGACACCCGCGACTACAATAAGGTGGACTGCCGCCTGGGCACAAACGACGACCTCAGACAGGTCTGCGCGGCGCTGCACGCGGCGGGCATAAAAATCCTGTTTGACGGCGTGTTCAACCATGTGGGCCGTGGCTTCTGGGCGTTCAAGGACGTGCAGGAAAAGCGCTGGGACAGCCCGTACAAGGACTGGTTCCATATCGGCTTTGACGGCAACACCAACTACAACGACGGCTTCTGGTATGAAGCGTGGGAGGGCTGCAACGAGCTGGTCAAGCTGAATCTGCAGAACCCGGCGGTGAAAAACTACCTGTTTGACGTTGTGCGCGGCTGGGTGCGGGACTACGACATCGACGGCCTGCGTTTGGATGTTGCCTACTGCCTCGACCTCGGCTTTCTGGCCGAGCTGCGCGGGCTGGCTGACAGCATCAAGCCGGAGTTCGCACTGGTGGGTGAGACGCTGCACGGCGACTACAACCGCTGGATGAACGACCACGCCTGCCACAGCGTAACGAACTACGAGTGCTACAAGGGCTTGTATTCGAGCTTCAACACGGGCAACATGCACGAGATCAGCTACAGCCTGAACCGCCAGTTCGGCTCCGAGCAGTGGTGCCTGTACACGGGCAAGCATCTGCTGAGCTTTGTGGATAACCACGATGTAACGCGCATTGCGACGATTTTGACGGACAAGGGCTGCCTACGCCCCATCTACGGTCTGCTGTTCGGTATGCCCGGTGTGCCGTCGGTCTACTACGGCAGTGAATGGGGCATGGAGGGCGACAAGCGCAACGGCGACCCGACGCTGCGCCCGGCGGTGGAGAAGCCCGAGGAGAACGACCTGACCGCCTGGATCGCGGCGCTGGCCCACGCCCACACGGGCAGCAAGGCGCTGTGCCGGGGCAGCTACCGCAATGTGCTGGTCCAGCCTAAGCAGCTGATTTTTGAGCGCTACGCCGACGGTGAGCGGGTGCTGGTGGCCATCAACGCGGACGGCAATCCGTTTGACGCCCACTTTGACGCGGGCTGCGGCCGCGCGGTGGACCTCATCACAGGCGCCGACCACGATTTCGGCGGCGGCAGCACGCTGGAGCCGTACAGCTGTCATTTCTGGAAGTGCGAGCGGTAATACGATATAAAAAGGCACCTGTCCGTGTGGGCAGGTGCCTTTTTGTGTTATGCTGTATGTTGTAGGAGGCGGCGTCTCGACGCCCCGCAGGGCAGTATGTAGGGCGGCCTGCCTCAGGCCGCCGCAGCGGGGTGAGGGTGCCCCGCCCTACAATGTATGGGTTAAAGGGGCAACCCCTCTAAAGCCTGCGGGCCGGGCATGCCCGGCCCCTACGGGGCGGCCCATGTATGGGTTAAGGCTTTAAAGTTTCTTTGCCTACTTTCTTTTCAAAGAAAGTAGGTCACAGGTTCGTATATCCCATCAGCTTTTCGTCCACGACGGCGGCGGTGTCGCGGCCCTCGCGCAGCGCCCAGACGACAAGGCTCTGGCCGCGGCGCATATCGCCGCAGGCGAACACCTTCGGGTCTGCAGTGGCGTACTTCACATCGGCCACGGTGCCGCGCTTCGTGCGCTCGACGCCGAACGCATCGGCCACATAGGGCTCGCAGCCCGTAAAGCCTGCCGCGATCAGCACAAGGTCGCAGTCAACGGTGAACTCCTCGCCGGTGGGCACCATCTGGCGGCGTCCGTCCACGACCTCGCTTTTCAGCTTGGAGATCAGCGCGCCGCAGACCTGCCCGGCCTCGTTCTTGTAGAACTCCTTGACCGTCGTCTGGTAGACGCGGGGGTCAAAGCCGAATTTGGCAATGGCCTCCTGCTGGCCGTAGTCGGTTTTCAGCACGCGGGGCCACTCGGGCCAGTCGTTGCCGGGGGCGCGGGCCGCGGGCGGGCAGGGCATCATTTCCAGCTGCATGACGCTCTCGCAGCCTTGGCGGATGGCCGTGCCGACGCAGTCGTTGCCGGTGTCGCCGCCGCCGATGACCAGCACGCGCTTGCCCGCGGCGGAAACCGCCTTGCCGTCCGCAAAGTTGGAATCCAGCAGACTGCGGGTCACGCTGGTCAGGTAATCCACCGCAAAGAAGATGCCCTGCGCGTCGCGGCCCGGGGCCTGGATGTCGCGGGCCTGCTTCGCGCCGCAGCACAGCACCACGGCGTCATAGCGGGCCTTCAGCTCCTCGGCGCTGACCGTATTGCCGACGTCGGCGTTAAAAACGAACTCAATGCCCTCGTCCTGCAAAATTTTCACGCGGCGGTCAATGACCCACTTTTCCAGCTTCATGTTGGGGATGCCGTACATCAGCAGGCCGCCCGCGCGGTCCTCGCGCTCATAGATGGTCACGCGATGGCCGCGCTTGTTGAGCAGGTCGGCCACGGACAGGCCCGCGGGACCTGCGCCGATGACCGCCACGGTCTTGCCCGTGCGGGCCGGGGGCGGCACGGCATGAATGGCACCGCTCTCGTAACCGTATTCCACGATGGCGCGCTCATTTTCCTTGACCGTGACCGGGTCACCCGTGACGTTGCCGCAGGTGCAGGCCGCCTCGCACAGGGCGGGGCAGACCCGGCTCGTGAACTCCGGGTATCGGTTCGTGGCGATCAGCCGGTGCACGGCCAGATCCCACTTGCCCTGATAGACCAGGTCGTTCCACTCGGGGATCAGGTTGTTCAGCGGGCAGCCGCTGAACATGCCGCCCAGCTGAACGCCGCTCTGGCAGAAGGGGACGCCGCAGTCCATGCAGCGTGCGCCCTGGGCCTGCTGCTCGTCGGTGTGCAGCGGGACGTGAAACTCGTTAAAATTTCGGATGCGCTCCTCGGGCGGCAGCTCTAAACTGGTCTGCCGCGTAATTTCCATAAATCCTGTCGGTTTGCCCATGGTACTCTGCCTCCCTTACTTTGCGCTTTTCATGGCGTAGAACGCCTCGATCTGGGCCTGCTCGCTGTCCTCGCCCTTTTCCTCCATCTGGGCGATCAGGCGCAGCATCTTGTCGTAGTCGTGGGGCAGGACCTTCTTGAACTTGGGCAGATACTCGCCGAAGTTGTCAAGGATTTCCCTGCCGCGCGGCGACCCGGTCAGCTCCACATGCTCACGGATCAGGTCTTTCAACAGCGATACATCGTACTTGTGCTCCACAGGCTCCAGACTGACCATGTCCTTGTTGACGCGCTGGTAGAAGTCCCAGTCCTCGTCCAGCACGTAGGCGATGCCGCCGCTCATGCCGGCTGCAAAGTTCTTGCCGGTCTTGCCAAGCACGACCACCGTGCCGCCGGTCATGTATTCGCAGCCATGGTCGCCCACGCCCTCCACAACGGCAGTTGCGCCGGAGTTGCGCACGCAGAAGCGCTCACCGGCCACGCCGTTGATGAACGCCGTGCCGCCCGTAGCACCGTACAGTGCCACGTTGCCGATGACGATGTTCTCGCTGCGGTCAAAGGCGGCGTCCTTCGGCGGGTAGACGACGAGCTTGCCGCCGGACAGACCCTTGCCGATGTAGTCATTCGCGTCGCCGACCAGCTCGAGCGTCAGGCCCTTGGGGATGAACGCGCCGAAGCTCTGGCCGCCGTAGCCGTGGCAGACGACATGGAACGTGTCGTCGGGCAGCGTGTTGCCGAACCTGGCGGTGATCTCGCTGCCAATGATCGTGCCGAACGCGCGGTCCGTGTTGCCGACGTCCAGCGTGACGGTGCTGGGCTTCGGCTCGGCGGAGTCGAAGCTCTTTTTGAACTTCTTCATCAGGATGCGCATGTCTGGGGTCTTTTCCAGCTGGAAGTTGTAAACATCCTTCGCGTTGAAGTGTACGTTGGAGTTCTCGACCAGCGGGTTCTGCAAAAGCGCGGTCAGGTCCATCTCACCGGCGCGGGAGCCTGCGGGCGCGGCTTTGACCTTGAGCAGGTCGGTGCGGCCCACCAGCTCATCGACGGTGCGCACGCCGAGCTTTGCCATGTACTCGCGCAGGTCCTCGGCCATGAAGCGCATAAAGTTCATGATGTACTCGGGCTTGCCCTTGAACCGCTTGCGCAGCTCGGGGTTCTGGGTGCAGATGCCCATGGGGCAGGTGTCAAGATTGCAGACGCGCATCATGACGCAGCCCATGGCCACCAGCGGGCCGGTGCCGAAGCCGAATTCCTCGGCACCCAGCAGGGCGGCAATAGCAACGTCGCGGCCACTCATCAGCTTGCTGTCCGCCTCGATGCGGACGCGGCTGCGCAGACCGTTCATGATCAGGCACTGGTGTGCCTCGGCAATGCCCAGCTCCCACGGCAGACCTGCGTTGTGGATGGAGTTGCGGGGGGCTGCGCCCGTGCCGCCGTCAAAGCCGGAAATCAGGATGACCTCCGCACCGGCCTTGGCAACGCCCGCGGCAATCGTGCCGACACCGGCCTCGCTGACGAGCTTGACGTTGATGGCTGCCTTGCGGTTGGAGCACTTCAAATCGTAGATCAGCTGCGCCAGATCCTCGATCGAGTAAATATCGTGGTGGGGCGGGGGAGAGATCAGGCCGACGCCGGTGGTCGAGTTGCGGGTCTTGGCGACCCACGGGTAGACCTTGCCGCCGGGCAGCTGGCCGCCCTCGCCGGGCTTCGCGCCCTGCGCCATCTTGATCTGGATCTCACTGGCGGAGACCAGATACTTGCTTGTCACGCCGAAGCGGGCGGATGCCACCTGCTTGATGGCGGAGTTGCGCTCGGTGCCGTAGCGGTCCTCGGCCTCGCCGCCCTCGCCGGTGTTGGACTTGCCGCCCAGACGGTTCATGGCGATAGCCATGCACTCGTGGGCCTCCTCGGACAGTGCGCCGTAGCTCATCGCCGCGGTCTTGAAGCGCTTGACGATGGAGTCAACGCTCTCGACCTCGTCGAGGGGCACGCCCTGCTCGGGATAATTGAAGTCCAGCAGGCTGCGCAGGTGCATCGCGTCGCCGTTCTCATTGGCAGCGGCGGCGGTGTACTGCTTGAAGGTATCGTAATTGCCGGTCCAGCAGGCCTGCTGCAAAAGGTGGATGGTCTGCGGGTTGTAGAGGTGCTGCTCGGCAGCGGGACCGCCGCGGAATTTGTGCGCACCCAGGCTCGGCAGCTCGCGGTTGATGTCCAGACCCAGCGGGTCGAATGCTTCCTGATGGCGGGCTTCCAGATCATTCTGGATGTCCTGGATCGTGATGCCGCCCACGCGGGAGACGGTGTTCGTAAAGTATTTGTCGATGACCTCTTTCGAGATGCCCAGCGCCTCAAAGATCTGGCTGCCCGCGTAGGACTGGATCGTGGAAATGCCCATCTTGGACGCGATTTTGACAATGCCCGCCAGCACGGCCTTGTTGTAGTCGCTGACAGCGGCGTAGTAGTCCTTGTCGAGAAGGCCGTCGGAAATCAGCTCACCGATAGTCTCCTGCGCCAGATACGGGTTGATGGCAGCTGCGCCGTAGCCCAGCAGCGTGGCGAAGTCGTGCACCAGGCGCGGCTCGCCGCTTTCCAGAATCAGCGCCATGGCGGTGCGCTTGCGGGTGCGGACCAGATACTTGCTGACCGCGCCCACAGCCAGCAGGCTGGGAATGGCGACGTGGTACTCGTCAATGTCACGGTCCGACAAAATCAGGATGTTCGCGCCGTCACGGTAGGCACGGTCCACATCGACAAACAGGCGCTCAATGGCCTTTTCCAGGTCGGTGTTCTTGTAATAGCAGATGGACAGCGTCACGACCTTGAAGCCGGGCACGTCCATGGCCTTGATCTTGAGCAGGTCGGTCTCGGTCAGGATCGGGTTCTCGATTTTCAGGACCTTGCAGTTGTCGGCGTCCTCCTCCAGAAGATTGCCCTGCGCACCGACGTAGACGGTGGTCGAGGTGACGATCTTCTCGCGCAGCGCGTCGATGGGCGGGTTCGTGACCTGCGCAAACATCTGCTTGAAATACTCGCTCAGATTCGGGCGGGTGTGGCTCAAAACGGCCAGCGGAGTATCGCTGCCCATGGCCCCGGCGGGCTCGCCGCCGTTCTTGGCCATTGGCAGAATGATCGTGGAGACGTCCTCATACCGGTAGCCGAACGCCTTCTGCAGCTGGACAAGCTGATCCTTCGTGTAGCTGGGCACCTTCTTGTTGGGCACCTTCAGGCTGGACAGGTTGACAAGGTTGCGGTCCAGCCACTCGCCGTAGGGCTGGCGGCTGGCGTAGTCGGCCTTCAGCTTTTCGTCGTCCACCAGTTCGCCCCTGACGGTATCCACCAGCAGCATCTTGCCGGGGCGCAGACGGTCCTTGCGCACGATCTCGTCAGCGGGGATGTCCAGCACGCCGACCTCGCTGGAAAGGATCAGTCGGCCATCCTTCGTGATGTAGTAGCGGCTCGGGCGCAGACCGTTGCGGTCCAGCACTGCGCCCATCACGTCGCCGTCGCTGAACAGGATGCTGGCGGGGCCGTCCCACGGCTCCAGCATCGTGGCATAGTACTGGTAGAAGTCGCGCTTCTTCGGGTCCATCGACTTGTTGTTGTCCCACGGCTCGGGGATCGTGACCATGACGGCCAGCGGCAGATCCATGCCGTTCATGACCATGAATTCCAGCGTGTTATCCAGCTGGGCAGAGTCGGAGCCGCCCTGGTTGACGATGGGCAGAACCTTCGTCATATCGTCCTTTAAATAGTTGGAACCGATGGTTTCCTCGCGGGCAAGCATCGTGTCCACGTTGCCGCGGATCGTGTTGATCTCGCCGTTGTGCAGGATGAAGCGGTTGGGGTGGGCGCGGTTCCAGCTCGGGGATGTGTTCGTCGAGAAGCGGCTGTGCACCATGCCGATGGCGGATTCATAGTCGGCGTCCTGCAGATCGGGATAGAACAGGCGCAGCTCCTTGACGAGGAACATACCTTTATAGACAATGGTGCGGCTGGACAGGCTGCAAACGTAGGTGTCGGGGCTGGACTGCTCAAACACGCGGCGCGCCACATAGAGGCGGCGGTCAAAGGCAATGCCGGCCTCGACGCGCTGCGGCTTGCCCACAAAACCCTGCCAGATGCTGGGCATACAGGCAATGGCCTTGTGGCCGAGCACCTCGGGGCAGGTGGGAACCTCGCGCCAGCCTAAGAAGGGCAGACCCTCCTTTTTGCAGACAATCTCAAACAGCTTCTTAGCCTGGTTGCGCTTGAGCTCATCCTGCGGGAAAAAGAACATGCCAATGCCATATTCCCGCTCTGCGCCCAGGGTCAGCCCCTGCTCGGCAGCGGCCTTCTGGAAGAATTTGTCGCTGATCTGCGTCAGAATGCCGACGCCGTCGCCGGTCTTGCCCTCGGCGTCCTTGCCCGCGCGGTGCTCCAGATGCTCCACGATCTGCAGCGCGTCGTCAATGGTTTTGTGGCTCTTGCGCCCCTTGATGTCCACCACAGCGCCGATGCCGCAGTTGTCATGCTCAAACCGGGGGCTGTACAGCCCGGCGGGGGTCTTGCGCTCGGTAAAGTTTTCCATGCCTCGTTTGCTCCTTTCCCGATCCCGTTAAACCGCGCAGCGTCGCACATTTGCCGCGCGGGCGGGATAAACAAAAAAGACGCTCCCAACAGGGCACACAGGCCCCTTGTGGGAACGTCTTTGTTCTTGTCTGCATCATACCATAGATGCCGCCGCTTTACAATCCTGAAGCAGAAGATTTTACGGAAATTAAGAGAAAAACGTTTAGAAAATTGGTTTAGCAAGCGTAAACTTAATAAAATTAAGCGATGTGGACTTTCTGCCGCTTTGTAGGGGCGGCATATATGCTGCCCGCGGCCTAACGGCATCTCTCTTTTCCGGTTTGCCTTGTAGGGAGGGGTCTTGACCCCTCCGCGGAGGCCTGTGGGCAGGCCGCCCTACGGCCTACCGGCAGTGCGTACCGCCATGCGGGGCGTCGGGGACGCCGCCCCCTACAAAGTACACCGCGCTGTAGGGGCCGGGCATGCCCGGCCCGCGGCCTCCCGGAACCGCCCGTTTACGGTTGACCCGCAGGGGAGGGATTCATCCCTCCCGTGCCGTGTGCCTCCGCTGCCCAAACAAAAACCGCGCAAGGCTTTTCGCCCTGCGCGGTCATTTTGTATGCTAAAAAAACGTTACGCCGTTTTCTCGCCGTTCTGCTTTTTCAGCTCGACCAGAATCTCGGCCAGCAGCTCCTCCTGCGTGGGGGCGGCGGGGGCAGCAGGCTCCTCCGCGGCGGGCTCCTCATGCTTGCCCATCTCCATCAGCTTGTTCATAGCCTTGACGATGCAGAACAGCACGAACGCCATGATCAGGAAGTTAATGACGGCGGTGATGAACGCGCCGTACTTAAAGACCAGCTTGCCGTCGCCAAAGACATCCCACATCATGGCGTCAAAGTTGACCTTGCCCAGAATACCCAAAATCGGGCTGATGAGGTTGTCGGTCAGGGAGGTGACCAGCGTGGAGAACGCACCGCCGATGATAACACCGATGGCCATGTCCATCATGTTGCCCTTCAGGGCGAAGGCTTTGAATTCCTCAAAGAACTTTTTCATAAGTAACCTCCTCAAAATTCAAAATGTCGATGCAGCGTTTTACTTTTTCAGCAGCTTTGCCACGGTCTGGGCCGCATTGTCCAGATAGTCGCCCGCGAACATCTCGATCATGCCCGCATCGGCCTCCTTGGCCAGCTCGGGGTCGATGGGCATCTTCGCCAGCACCGGCAGCTTGTATTTGTCGGCGATCTCGTCCACATGGCTGTCGCCAAAGACGTTGATGTGCTTGCCGCAGTCGGGGCAGACGGCGTAGCTCATGTTCTCGACCAGGCCGAGGATGGGCACATGCATCATCTGGGCCATCTGGACGGCCTTGCCGACGATCATGCCGACCAGCTCCTGCGGGCTGGACACGATGACGATGCCGTCCACCGGCAGCGTCTGGAAGACGGTCAGCGGCACGTCGCCGGTTCCCGGGGGCATGTCAACGAACAGGAAATCAACGTCCCACACGACCTCCTGCCAGAACTGCTTGACCGCGCCCGCAATGACGGGGCCGCGCCAGACAACGGGGGCCTCGGGGTCGTCGAGCAGCAGGTTGATGCTCATGATTTCCACGCCGGTACGGCTGGAAACCGGGTTGATGCTCTCGCCGTCACCGGTGGCCGGGCCCTTCACGCCGAACAGGCGGGGGATGGACGGGCCGGTGATGTCGGCGTCCAGCACGCCGGCCTTAAAGCCAAGGCGGCGCATCGAGACAGCCAGCATGGCGCTGGTCATGCTTTTGCCGACGCCGCCTTTGCCGGAAACGACACCGATGACTTTTTGGATACGGCTTCTTGCGTGCGGCGGCTCATGCTGCGGCGCGCGGTGATCGCAGTTGGACTTGCAGCTGCTGCAATCATGGGTACATGTTTCGCTCATTTGTAAATGCTCCTTTAAAAATGCTCTTGTAACAGTGTACCAAAATTCGCGCAGCTTTGCAAGATGCTGCGCAGCGAAAAGGCTTCCCCCAGAGGGGGAAGCTGTCCGCGAAGCGGACTGATGAGGGGCAGACTTTCCGTGATTGCCCGGTAACGAGTGGCCGCGATAACGTCGCCCCTCATCTGGCCTGCGGCCACCTTCCCCCGGAGGGGGAAGGCTTCACGCGCTGGTATACCCGCCGCGCCTTCCGCATACCCATCAGCAGGGGAAGGGGGCGGCGTATGAGCAAACGCAGAACGTACCTACACAATGCGGCGCTGCTCACCGGGTCGGGGCTGGTGCTGCGGGCGCTGGGCATGGGGTTCCGAATCGTGCTGGCGGCGTATCTGGGCAGTGAAGGCATGGGTCTTTACCAGCTGATTCTGGCGCTGTACATGGTGTTTGTCTCGTTCGCCACGGCGGGCGTCAATGTGGCGTCGGCGCGGCTGGCGGCGCAGAGCCTGGCCCGCGGCAGCGGCATGGCCGAGACCCTGCGCGGGCTGTGCATCACGGCGCTGGGCTTCGGCACGGCGGCCATGCTGGCCCAAAGCGTATTGGCCGGGCCGTGCGCGCGGTATCTGCTGCACGACGTCCGCGCCGAGACCGCGCTGCTGATTTTGGCCCCCAGTCTGCCGTTTATGGCCGTGTCGGGCGCGGTGCGGGGGTGCTTTTTGGCCGCGCGGCGGGTGCAGCCGAACATCACGGCGCAGCTCATCGAGCAGCTGGTGCGGATGGCCGTCGCCGCGGCGGGTCTGCGGGTGCTGGCGCAGTGGGGCGCGGGCTACGGCTGCGCCGCCGTGCTGCTGGGCAACACAGTCAGCGAGAGCGTCTCCTGCGGCATTATGCTGGCTTTTGCCGCACGCACGCCGGAATTTGCACCCCGGCCCGGTGCGCCCCTGCACCCCTACACCCGCAAAGAGCTGTACGACATCCTGTGGCCCGTCGAGGGCAACCGCCTGCTGGCCAGCGCCCTGCAGGCGGCGGAAAGCAGCCTGATCCCCTACACACTGGCGATTTACACGGGCAGCCGCGCCGAGGCCGTGGCCCAGTACGGCAGCTTAAAGGGTATGGCGCTTCCGCTGCTGTTTTTCCCGTTTTCGGTGCTGGGGGCGCTGTCCGGCCTGCTGATGCCCGAGATCACCCGCGCCCACACAAAGGGCGACACCGCCGCCATGCGCCGCCTGATTTTTACGATGCTGCGCATGACCGGCGCATTCTCGCTGGCGGCGGGGGCCGGGTTTGTGCTGCTCGGCGCGCCGCTGGCCGGGTTCATCTACCGGGATGCCAAGGTTGGGCGGTATGTGCAGCTTTTGGGCTTCGTCGCGCCGTTCATGTATCTGGAGAGTATGGTGGACGGCGTGTTAAAGGGCCTGGGGGAGCAGCTTGCAACATTCCGATATTCGCTGTTTGACTCGGTGTTCCGCATTGCGGCGATTTGGCTTGTCGTGCCGCAGTACGGCATGATGGGGTTCCTGGGGGTCATGGCCGTGTCGAATCTGATGACCTGCGGGCTGAATATGAGGCGGATGATGGAACAAATAAAAAAGCCTTCCCCCTAGGGGGAAGGTGGCCGAGGCCCCGTCCGAGGTCGGATGAGGGGGGAGGCTTGCGGGTGTATCCCGTGAACGGGAAGGTACGGCAGACTTTCCCCTCATCAGTCCGCTTCGCGGACAGCTTCTCCCCCGGGGGAGAAGCCTTTGGCGCGGGTTACAGCGTTTCCCCGCTCACCAGTCCGTTCCACAGCCGGTAATATACGCCCTGCTTCGCCAGCAGCTCGTCGTGGCTGCCCTCCTCCTCGATGCCGTCGCGGCCCAGCACCAGAATGCGGTCCGCATTTTTGATCGTCGTCAGGCGGTGGGCAATCGTCAGGGTCGTGCGGCCCTTTGCCAGCTTGTCAAGGCTCTGGCCCACCAAAATCTCGCTCTCGTTGTCCAGGGCACTTGTGGCCTCGTCCAGCAACAGGATGCGCGGGTTCTTCAAAAAGACGCGGGCAATCGCCAAACGCTGCTTCTGCCCGCCGGACAGCTTGACGCCGCGCTCACCGACGTAGGTGTCGTAGCCGTCCTTCAAAGCGCGGACAAAGGCATCGGCTCCGGCCAGGCGGGCAGCCTCCTCAATTTCGGCGCGGGTCGCGCCGGGGCGGCCATAGGCGATGTTCTCCGCCACCGTGCCGCTGAACAGGTAAACGTCCTGCTGCACGACGCCGATGGCCCCGCGCAGGCTGTGCAGCGTCACGCCGCGCACGTCCTGGCCGTCAATCAGGATCTTGCCGCCCGTCACATCATAGAAACGGGGGATCAGGTTGCACAGCGTTGTCTTGCCGCCGCCGGAAGGCCCGACGAGCGCGACATTCTCGCCCGGGCGGATATGCAGATCAACGTGGCGCAGGACCTTGTTGTGGTCGTCGGGGTACTCAAAGCTGACGTCGTCAAAGTCGATGCCGCCGTCCTTCACGACCAGCGGCTTCGCGTCGGGGGCATCGGCGATGGTGACGGGCGTATCCATGATCTCGGCAAAGCGCTCGATGCCGGTCATGCCGCGCTGGAACTGCTCGGCAAATTCGACGATACGGCGGATGGTCGCGATCAGCGTCGAGACATACAGCACATACGCGACAAGGTCGCCCGCGCTGATGGCCCCGTACACAAGGGACAATCCGCCCGCCAGAATGACAACAAAGTACATCAGACCGTCAAAAAGGCGCGTGGATGTGTTGAACGCCGCCATGGCGTGGTAGCTTAAGGTCTTGATCTGTTCAAAATCCCGGTTGCCCTGCGCGAACTTCTCGCGCTCCATGTCCTCGGCGGCAAACGCCTTGACGACGCGCTGCCCCAGCAGGCTGTCCTCGATCGTGGCGTTCAGCTCACCGATCTGAAAGCGCTGCTGGCGGAACCGCTCCCGCAGCTTGCGGTTGAGCTTGACCGAGACCACGCCCATCAGAGGCACGCAGGCAAAGACGACGAGCGTCAGCGGCACGTTGGCTTGGCAGAGGATAACAAACGATGCTGCGATCTTTATTCCTGCAATGAAGAACTCCTCCGGGCAGTGGTGGGCAAACTCGGTCACATCGAACAGGTCGTTGGTGATGCGGCCCATGATCTGGCCGACTTTCGTGTTGTTGTAGTAGGTGTGGTCGAGCCGCAGCAGGTGGTCAAAGGCGTCGCGGCGCATGTCGGTCTCGATGTGTACGCCCATGATGTGCCCGATGCCGGACATAAAGTAGCTTGCCGCGCCATCGATGATGCGCAGCACAAAGTAGAGCGCAGCCAGCCGCAGCACGGTGTCCACGGTCAGCGCGGCGGCAGAGACGGTGTTCGTCAGTGTGCGCATGATGGAGGGCAGGGCGATGTCGCAGAGCGTCGTCAGCGCGGCGCAGAACAAATCAAAGGCCAGTACGCCGCGGTACTTGGCCATATACGGCAGAAAACGGCGGATCAGGGTGCTGTTTTTGGGGCGCGGGTTGGTGGCAGCTTCGGACATGGGAACCTCTTTCGTTTGATTTATAAAATAGAATGGATGCAGAAAATGTGGGGGCGAGCATGGTTCGCCTCAGGCTGTCAAAAAACTCTTGTAGGGGCGAGCATTGCTCGCCCGTGCAGCGTGGCAGCAGGTGCGGTGGTTTCGGGTCGATGCCAGGCATCGACCCCTACACCGTAGGGGCGGATTCCATATCCGCCCGGAAGCTTTGCGGTTGCCGCTATGTCCCGCAGGCGACCAATGGTCGCCCCTACAGGGCGGTTATTCTGTTGTTGTTTCCGATGAGGACGATGCGATTCCCGATGTATTCTCCGTGGAGGTGGGTTCCAAAGCGGGGAGAGTTTCTTTGTAGGTCTGGCCGCACACTGAGCAGGTGTACACATCGTATCCATCCACACCGACTTGGGCGTCAAGATGCTCAGTTAGCTGCCAGCTGTGCTGGCCTGTGGCGGGCGATGCTTCTGTCTGCGTTTCACCGCAGGCGCACTGAAAGGTTTTTACGCCGTCAGATGCGCAGGTGGCCGTGTCGCTTACAAGTTGGAAACTGTGTTCATGCGGTGTCGGGGTTGGTGTCGGTGTGGGAGTTGGCGTTGGGGCAAGCGTTGGGGCGGGGGACGGTGTTGCCGTTGCCTCTATGACCTCAGTGTGAGTTGCATCGCACCCTTCGCGGCGGCAATAATAAATAATTTCGCTGCCGTTCTGCACCCCACCGTCCCAGTCGTGACCGAGTGCGGGCAGCTCCTTCTCGATGACTTCGCCGCAGATCGTGCACTTGTACTTGGCCGAGCCGTTGTTGGTGCAGGTCGGGTTCACCCGCGTATCCTCGATCTCCGCATAGTTGTGTTCATGGGCGTCAGCCTTGAAATTGGCTGTCAGCACGACGCCGCCCGCATCGGCGTTCTGGGGCATCGTGAAGCTGATCGTCGCGCTGCTGTAGCTGCCGCCGGAGCTGGCCGTCCAGCCCGCAAAGACAAAGCCTTCGTCAGGCACTGCAGTCACAGCTGCCGCCGTGCCGCCCTTTTTGACGAGCTGGCTCGTTGTGCCGGACAGCTTGCCGCCGTTTGCAGCAACAAATTCCAGCGGGACCTTCGCACCGCGCACGGCGATGGGGTCCTTATTGATAAGGTTCGCGGGCACACCGTCCGGTGTCGGGATCGTGCCCAGCGGCTGCGGGCGGCGGTCCTCGGCGGCATAAGCATGGGTGCGCACGTAGGTAAAATACGCGGTAACGGCCTCCTTCGAGAGGTGCACGCCGTCGGACAGCGTGTAGTCCTTTTTGGCCCAGCCTGTGGCATCGTCGCGCAGGACCTCGGCGCTGTTCAAAAACTTAAAGCCGTTTTCCTCGCACATCTGCACGAGCGCGGCGTTGTAGGCATCGACCTGGGTCATCGTCAGGTTCGTGTTCTCGCGCTGCCGGTCCAGCGGGGGAATGGCGCTGACGATGATGTCACAGTAGGGCCATGCGGTCTGGATGGCCTGCAACCCTTGCAGATAGGTCTTTATGTAGTTCGTCGCGTCCGTCGACGAGCCGGACAGGTTGTTGGTGCCGTAGCAGATGATGATGCGTTTGGGCTTGAGCATGGCCACAGCGTCCGGTACGGTGTACATCGCGGATGAGCCCTTGAACTTTTCGCATTTCAGGGAGGTGATCGACCCCACGCCCATGCTGACAACACCGATGTTGTTGTTCAGGCTTGTGAATGCCGTGCCGGTCTCGTTGGCGTACAGCAGGTAGCGTGCCGTGTTTGAATCACCGATGAAAAGCGTCTCATCAACATAGCTGCGGCCTGCGTCGGCGGTCTCGGGCAGGATGGTGCCGACCTCGGCACAGACAGGCTCTGCCGATGTGGCAGGCGTGGCCGCGGGCGTCGCTGTGGCGGCGGCTCCGGCGGTCTCGGAAGTGGCGGACGGTGTGGCGTCCGTCTGGGCATGGCTGCACCCGGTCAGGCAGACAGCCAGCGCCGCGGCGGCCAGCAGGACAGGTAATTTCATGCGGTACACCTCTTAAACTTGATGCTATATACTGCTATGATACACCATTTTGCGGCGCGGTGCAAATGTTTCCATCAGACTTTACAAAATTATCGAAAAACGATAAAAAATACTTGCAAAACGATATGCAGCGTGGTATACTGCAAGCATCACGAACCATGGGGGAGAACCTTGCGGCGATCCGAAACCGTTCGGGCACGCAATCAGGAGGTATACAAATGAAATTTACCTGGAGCGACCAGAAAAGCATCATTCTGACCCGCGTCGTTGTGGCGGGGACAATAGCGGGCTGCGGCATCATGACGGTAAGCGGCCCGTGGCTGACCCGTTGGATGGTATCCGCCCACGCCCTGCCGCCCGCCAGCGGCCCGGTGCTGCTGGGCATGGGGTACGTCTGCGCGGTGCTGGCGTTCGTCATGTTGATCAGTCTGTACAAATTCCTGCGCCGCATCGAGGCGGGCGCGGTCTTTGTGCCCGCCAACGTGACGGCCCTGCGGCGCATCAGCTGGTGCTGTGCGGGGGCGGCGGTGGTCTGCCTGGCCGCGGCGTACATCTATCTGCCGTTTGCGTTTCTGGGCGTGGCCGCGGCGTTCATGGCGCTCATTGTCCGGGTGCTGAAAAACGCCTTTGCCCAGGCCGTCCACATGAAGGACGAGCTTGACTACACGATTTAAGGAGGCGGCACGATGCCCATTGTGGTCAATCTGGATGTGATGATGGCGCGCCGCCACAAAGGCGCGGGCGAGTTGGCCGAGGAGATCGGCATCACGCCGGCAAATCTGTCCATCCTGAAAAATAACAAGGCCAAGGCTGTGCGGTTTTCGACGCTGGAGGCTCTCTGCCGGGCGCTGGACTGCCAGCCGGGGGATATTCTGGAGTTTGTGCCAAACGAGAATCGGTAGGGGCCGGGCATGCCCGGCCCCCGGACTTCCCGCAGGCAAACGTTTGTTTTATACTGCCGGGCCGGACTTGTCCGGCCCCTACGTTGAGGTGATGGTATGCTGTATGCTGTTTTAATGTACCCGCTGGCGTATTTTTATCTGCGCGGAGTGATGTTTCCGCAGTCATATCCGGGTTGGGGAATGCCGGTTTTTGCGGCGCTGTTCATTGTGTATGTGGACTGTGCCGCCCGCGCCGCGCACCGCACCGCCGCCAGGGAGACGCCGCTCTGGGCCGTATGCTGGATGGCGCTGGCTGCGGCGTATCCGCTGTACGGCTACCAGCCGGGGCCGCTGGGAGACTGGCAGTGGATGGCATGGCATCTGTTCGCCGTCTGGTATGTGCTGGCACGGTGCGGGATGCTGGCGCAGGGGCAGAGCGGCAGCCTGGCCCCGCTGGACGCGCTGGCCGGATTCGTCCTCCTGCCGTTCGGGAATTTCTTCCTGCGGGCGCGCACGGTCTTTGCTGCGCTGCGCACCCATCTGCAGGACCGCACGGGGACACGAAAAGTTCTGCACCTCATCGTTACCGCAGCGGTGACGATGGCGCTGTGCGGTGTGGCATGGGGGCTGCTGGCAGCAGCCGATGCGAACTTTGCCGCGCTGGGGCAGCAGGTGTCCGACTGGTGGAGCAGGCTGCTGAACAATGTGAGATTCATTGACCAGCTGATGTATATCCTGCTCTCACTCCCGGTGGGGGCGTGGCTGTACGGGCTGGTGGGCGGCTCCCTGCGCCGCAAAGCCCCGCCCACCACGGCGCAGCAGTGTGCCGCTGTGCTGGAAAACTGCCGCATTGTGCCGCGCACCACGGCGGTGGCGGCTGTAACGGCGCTGTGCGGCGTCTATGCGTTGTTCTTTGCCGTGCAGGCAGGGGAGTGGCTCGCCGCTGCGCCGCTGGGGCTGGACGCACCGGACACCGCCGCTTTTGCGGTGAACGGCTTTTGGGAGCTGCTGAAAATCCTGCTGCTCAATTTTGCGGTGCTGGCGGGCATACAGTTCTTTGGCCGTGCGCCGCTGCCCAAAGCGTTGGCCGCCGTGTTCTGCGGGTTCGGCGTGGCTTTTGCCGCGCTGGCAGCGGGCAAGCTGGCTGTCTATGTGACGCTCTGCGCCCTGACGCCCCGGCGGTTCACGGCGGCATGGTGCCTGTTTGTGCTGGCCGTCTGTGCGGTGCTGGCGCTGGTGCGGGTGTTCAAGCCGATCCCGGCGGCGAAGCTCGCCATTTTTGCGGCAGCAGTCAGCTTTACACTGCTCTGCTGCGTGAATGTGAAGCAGCGGGTCATTGATGTAAATCTGGCACGGTATGAAGCCGGGATAGATGAGGAGCTGGATTGGGGCGTGCTGTGGGAGTGCGGGTATGAGGAGAACGCAGCGTGGTAGGGGCCGGGCATGCCCGGCCCGCGCGCGTAAGGCAAACAGGCGCTTGCGGGAAAGCCGCACGGAGGGGTCAAGACCCCTCCCTACAGGATGACGATAACGGGTGCTTTGTAGGGAGCGGCCTTGACCGCTCCGCGGGATGTGTACGGCAAACGGCTGTCTCCCGGAAGGCTGCGGGCCGCATATATGCGGCCCCTACAAACCTGCCGGGAGGTTCTGTAGGGGCCGGGCATGCCCGGCCCCTACAAGACAACAGCAAAAAAGGGACACCGGCCCTTGCGGGCCGGTGTCCCTGCTTCTTATGCGATTTTACGCCTTCTTAAAGCCCACGCTCTGCATGAACCTGACAAAGGCGGCCTGACCGGCGGCGTCCTGCTTAAAGACACCGGCATTCTCCAAAACATGGCTGAACACGGTGCCGATCTCGGCCTTGACGGCCTTGTTGGCGTCCTGCGGCTTCATGTGGGTGCCGTACTTTGCAATCAGCTCGTCGATCCAGTCGGCATGGACGGCCAGCGTGTCGCCCGCTTCGCGGCTGGTGTTCGGGCGCTGCCCGGCCAGAATTTCCGCGATCTGCGCGCCCTGATCCTTCAGGCGGGCGGGCAGGATGGCCAGACCCATGACCTCGATCAGGCCGATGTTTTCCTTTTTGATATTGTGGTATTCCTTATGCGGATGGAAGATGCCGTCGGGGTACTCCTCGCTCGTGCGGTTATTGCGCAGGGCCAGGTCAAGGATGTAGCCCTCGGTCTCGTCGTAGTGCAGGATCGGCGTCACGGTGTTGTGGGGCGTGCCGTCGGTCTCGGCCAGAATGCCGACGCTCTCGTCGGTGTAGCTGCGCCAGGCGGACAGGATGTTGTTGGCAACATTCTGCATCTGCTGGCTGCTGCGGCCCACCAGACGCACGGCGGAGACAGGCCAGTTCAGGATGCCTGCCTTGACGCCGGGGTATCGGATGTCGGTCATCGGCATGGCGATGTCAGCCTTCTGCATCGGGAAAACATACCGCCCGCCCTGGAAGTGGCTGTGGCTCAGGATGCTGCCGCCGACGATGGGCAGGTCGGCGTTGGAGCCGCAGGTGTAGTGGGGGAACTGTCCGACGAAGTCGAAAATTTCCGCCAGCGTCTGCTTGTTCATCTCCATCGGCTTGTGCTGCTCGTGCAGCATGATGCAGTGCTCATGGAAGTAGGCGTAAGGGCTGTACTGCAGATAGAACTGCTCACCCGCCAGCGTGATGGGCACAATGCGGTGGGTCTGGCGCGCCGGAAAGTTGATGCGGCCCGCGTAGCCGATGTTCTCCTTGCAGAGCATGCAGGCGGGGTAGCCGGATTTGGGCTGCAGGCGCTCGAGGGCAATCGTCTTGGGGTCCTTCTCGGGCTTCGTCAGGTTGATGGTGATCTCCAGCTCGCCGTAGGGGGTGGCGGTGTTCCACTGGATGTTCTTGGCGATCTGCGCGGTGCGGATGTAGTTCGTGTCGACGCAGAGCTGATAGAACCAGTCGGTAGCGGCCTTGGCGCCCTGCTTGACGTAGAGCTTGCGGAACTTCTTGCAGACCTCGCTCTCGCGGGGCATCAGGGCGCCCATCAGGCGGGTCTCAAAGTTGATGCGGTACTGGTTGACCGCGCCGTCGAACAGCTCCTTCTGCGCGGCCAGCTCGACCATCTCGTCCAGCAGGGCAGCGGGGGTCTCGGGGTCCTCCTTCGGGGGCTTGGCCTCGCTGGGGGCGGCCAGGGCCAGCAGATCCAGCAGGGTGTTGCGCGCCACCAGAATGTCCAGATCTTTGATGAGCTTGTGCTTGCGGCCAAAGCGCAGCAGACGCTCCACGTCCAGCGCCAGGCGTGCGTCGCGCTGCTCCGGGGTCAGGGATGTGATGTCAAATTCATTCTTTGCCATGATTGCCCTCCTGTAACGGTGTATGCGGTGTGATTCTGCTTCTGTTATAGTAACCATACCGCGTTTTGTCTCCGCTTTCCATAGCGTTGTGTGCCAGTCTTTTGCAATTTTCAACCAAAAAAGAAGCCCCGCTGTGCTGTCCGTCAGGACCTGCCGCAGCGGGGCGTTTTTGGCTGTTTTACTTCTTCAGATCGCTGAACAGATCCTTCTTGTACACGCCGTCGGCGACGAGCCGGGCAAAGCTGTCAATGACGGTCTGCTTGTCCTCGGCGTAGGTGACACCGAACCACTTGTCGTGGGTGGGCAGCACCTTGACGCTGACCTTGTCGGCGTGCAGCAGTTCATCAATGTAGATGGGCAGCAGGTACTCGGCCTTCAGCGGGTTGGCGGGGGCGGCCTTCTCGAAGAACTCCACAAAGCCGGATTCCAGCAGCTCCACGAACTCGGGGGTCAGCGCCCACATGTTCATCGAAACAAGGCTGTCGATGTCGATGCTTTTGCCGCCTGCGGCTGCGCCGTCGGCGGTCTTTTCAATGCCGCCGGTCTCCAGCACGCCGGTCAGGTAGTGGGCGTCGTTCATCTGGCAGATGCCGCGGGTGACCGCGCCGTTGTCGCTCAGGGTGTTTTTCAGCACAAAGCCCGCCATGGCAAGGTCGCCCGGCTTGTCGGGCGTGTAGCCCTGCAGGAAGTCGTGCAGCCGGACGAACGCCTCCTTGCCGTAGTAGTCATCAGCGTTGATGACGGCGAACGGCTCCTTAATAATGCCCTTGCAGGCCAGCACGGCCTGGCCGGTGCCCCAGGGCTTGGAGCGGCCCTCGGGCACGGAGAAGCCCTCCGGCACGTTCTCGAGTGCCTGGAACGCATAGTCGATCTCAACGCCCAGCCCGGCGCAGATCTTCTCAATGCGGTCACCGATGGCCTCTTTAAACGCCTCCTCAATGTCGTGGCGGATGATAAAGACGATCTTGTCAAAACCGGCCTCGATGGCGTCATGAATGGAATAGTCCATGATGATCTCGCCGTTGGGACCGACGGCAGCCAGCTGTTTGATGCCGCCGCCGAAACGGGAGCCGATACCGGCGGCCATAATCACCAGTGCAGTTTTCATAGTTTCCTCCTAAATTAAACACCCTGCGTTGGGGTGTGGTGTTGCGTTAATACCCGGCCATGGCCATGGCGTACTGAACAAAGCCCGGCCCGGCCAGATTGATGACCAGCGAGGAGAGCAGCAGTACGATGCCAAAGTAGAGCAGCGCCGCCCAGATGCTGGTGCCGCCCTTTTGCAGCAGGGCATCGGTGCGGGCGTCGCCCTCGGGGTATTCGCTGTAGATTTTATCAATATTTTTCTTTGAGGTGTTGCGGTACAGCCAGACCGAGAAAAGTCCCAGCAAAATCCTGACGATCCAGTCCGCAATGGCACAGACGTCGGCGGCCACGGGCACCCAATGCAGCGGCATACTGCCGAACAGCGACGGGTTGAAGGTCGCCACAATGGCGATGAGCGACGGCACGCTCAAAGCGATGGACAGCAGGGCTGTCAGCAGACCCTCCTTCCACATCTTGCGGTAAAGCAGATAGGCAGGCCCGAACAGGAATGCCGACAGGCAGACTGTGACCTTCTGCTTCGTGATGCTCATGCGGAAAAACTGCATCAGGTAATACATCGGGCTGCGGCCCACGTAGGCGGCCCAGTCCTTGGCCTTGATGCCGTCGATGGTATCCTCGGGGCCGATCTCGCGGCGGCAGATGCCGCCGTTGTCGTCGGCGGTGTAGGTGTCGATGCGGGGGCCGGGGGCCGTGCGGCTGTTGTCGGGCTTATGCACGGTGGACGGGTCGCGGGCGTAGATCGGCACCTGCGCGTCCTCGTCCTTCGGGTCGGGTCGGGGGCCGTTGTCCTTCGGCAGGGGACAGCCGCAGTGGCTGCACTGCGCCGCGCCCGGCTGGTTGTGGGTGCCGCAGTTCGGGCAGGTGGCCTCGTGCGCGGCTTTTTCGGCCTCGGGACCGAACTCGGGCTGCCATTCAAACCCGGCGGCGTGCTCCGACTTGTGCATACAGGCCCCGACCTTCTGCCAGCAGGCCCGGTGGTAGGGCGTGCCGCAGTCGGGGCAGACGACGATGTCATCCTCGTCGGTAAATGCCTGTTCACAGACAGGGCAATGGTTTCCTGTGTAACGTGTCATGTGTGGTATCCTTTCCGTAACATAAGGCCATTATACCGCATCAAATGGATAAATGCAAAGAAAACATAAAAACTTTACAAGATTGCATACAAATTGGCCGTTAACAGCCGCTCTGTAGGGGCCGGGCAGCCCGGCCCGCGGGGTTTTGCTGCCTTACCGCAGCCCCGCACGTATTCCTTCCGCAAATATTTTATCCCTTGCCCCCTCTTTACAACGCCCGCCAATTCGCTTATAATGGTACTATGTAATTTTATGCCAACTTATGTGTGACGAGGGAAACGATATATGATTACGATTGACGAACTGAAAGCAAAGCTCGGCGGCATGAAGACCGCCGTGGATGACCTGCGCGACGCATTGTCCATCGAGGCCAGCGAAAAGCGCCTGGCCGAGCTGGAGCACCAGATGACGATGCCCGGCTTCTACGATGACCAGGCCCGCAGCCAGAAGGTCATCAGCGAGATGGGCGAGGTCAAGAACAAGCTCGAGCGCTTCGGCAAGCTGTCCACCCAGTATGAGGAGGCCGAGACGCTGCTGCTCATGATCGAGGAGGAGAACGACCCGTCCCTGGCCGCCGAGGGAGAGGAGGCCGTCAACGGCGTCGAGAAGTCCATCGACGAGCTGCAGCTCATGACGATGCTCAACGGCGAGTACGACCACAACAACGCCATCCTGACCTTCCACGCCGGTACCGGCGGCACCGAGGCCCAGGACTGGGCCGAGATGCTCTACCGCATGTACACCCGCTGGGCCGAGGCCCACGGCTACAGCGTCGAGGTGCTCGATGTGTTGGACGGCGACGAGGCCGGCATCAAGTCCGCGTCGATGATGGTCAAGGGCCCCAACGCCTACGGCATGCTCAAGAGCGAGCACGGCGTCCACCGTCTGGTGCGCATCAGCCCGTTTGACGCCAACGCCCGCCGCCAGACCAGCTTCTCCAGCCTTGAGGTCATGCCCGAGCTGGACAACAACATCAACATTGAAATCAACCCCGCCGACATCGAGATGCAGGTCTACCGCTCCTCCGGCGCAGGCGGCCAGCACATCAACAAGACGTCCTCCGCCGTCCGCCTGATCCACAAGCCCACCGGCATCGTGACGAGCTGCCAGACCCAGCGCAGCCAGCTGCAGAACCGCGAGTACGCCATGGAGATGATGAAGGCCAAGCTGTACCAGATCGCTTTGCAGCAGCACAAGGACAAGATCGACGACATCAAGGGCGTGCAGAATGAGATCGCCTGGGGCCACCAGATCCGCAGCTACGTCTTTATGCCCTACACGCTGGTCAAGGACAACCGCACCGGCTACGAGAGCAGCAACGTACAGGCTGTCATGGACGGCGACCTGGACGGCTTCATCTTTGCCTACCTGAAGGCGGCCTCCCGCGGCGAACTGAAGGAAGATTGATATGAATGACCGTTTTATCCGGCTGTCCATCTCGCTGGCCCGGCTGCAAAAGGTCATCCAGCGCATCAAGGCGAGCGGCATGAGCCGCATTGAGCTGAAGGCCGGGCACACGTTGGTGCTCTGCCGGCTGGCCGCCGCGTCGGAGGGCCTGCACTTTTCGGAGCTGACAGAACGGTGCGGTCTGGACCCGGCCATGATCTCCCGCGTGCTGGCAGAACTGGTGCGCAGCGGCCTGGTGGAAAAGCGCGCCGAGAGCGGCAAGTACAATGCCCTCTACCTGCTGACCAACGCAGGCCATGACCGCGCCGCCCGCGTGGGGGCTGTTGTGGCCGACGTAGAGCGCCGCGCCGACGAGGGGATAGACCCAGACGATTTAGCGACATTTTATAAGGTGCTCGACCAGCTGACGAGGAATCTTGAGGCTGTCGATGCCGACCCGGCGGAGGCGTTTGAACCGCTGGAAATTCAATAATGTACAAAACTGCCCGGCTGCCCCAAAATGAGATGCACTCCGTCAAGTAGACAGTAAAAATAATATAAGATTTCATTCGCCGTTTCGACAAAGGAACGGCGAATTTTTTGTGTAATTCGTTGGTTAAGCTGCCCGATTCATAGCACAGGCATGAGCCTGCATCGGTGTCTGAATGAACAGACGGTGCTGGTAACGGCGGTTGTTGTAGTAATCTATGTAGTCTTCAATGGTTGAAACCAACCGTTCCCGGCTGGTGAATGTCTGTCCATAATAGCACTCACGCTTCAAGATTCCCCAGAAGCCCTCCATCGGGCCATTGTCAATACAGCGGCCAACACGGGACATACTTTGCGTCATTCCGGCATCCAACAGCTTCTTGTGGAAGGTTCTGCTGGTGTACTGGAATCCTCGATCACTGTGGAACAGAGGGTGTGCATCTGGATTTTCCAAAATGGCTTTATCCAGGGTATCAAAAACAAGCTTATTGTCATTCCGGTCACGAATGACATAACTGACGATTCTCCTGTCACACAGGTCAAGGATGGCACTCAGATAGAGTTTGTGGACGATCGGACCTTCATACCACTTAAACTCTGTCACATCGGTCAGCCACTTTTCATTTGGCCTTCCTGCCCAGAACTCCCGGTGCAGAAGATTCTGTGTTGTTACCTGTGGGTCGAAAGCGTTTTTGGTGCAGCCCTGCTTCCTGAACTTCACCGTTGACTGGATATGAAGAACTCGGCAGAAATGCAGGACACGCTTGTTGCTGGTACAGATATTGTAGTCTTTTTCCAGATCATCCCGGATTCGGCGATGTCCTTTATCCGGATGCTCCTTGTAAATCTCTTGAATTGCCGTTGAAATCTTCTCGTTTTCGAGTTCATGGCTGCTTTTGGGATGCTTTAGCCATTTGTAATAAGACGAACGAGCAATATGTACCAGTGGGCAGAGATCACGGACAGTATAGCCTTTTTCATTATGCAGTTCTTTTACCGTCTGATAGCAAAGAAACAGTCTGGTCAGATTCAGCGATTCCCCCTCTCCAGCTCCTGTAATTTTTTTAGTACGTCAATCTCCATCTGAGAGAGATAAAGCTGCCGCTTTAAGG